>OGHV01000200.1_pt1 | contig 45182 bp, 35 predicted proteins | sample 1571551 | NCBI WGS metagenome assembly OGHV01 (sample SAMEA2581960, study PRJEB24529) | metagenome | biome: Human gut stool | place: China | collected 2011 | reverse complement strand
CAGGTAAATCTCCTAAAAGATTTTTACATAGTCTGTAAAAGCATTCATTAATATGTCAGAGACCGAAAATGTTTTCACTGTTAAGTGTGCGGAAGAATTCTGTTTTTATTCTTGTTTTTCGCGGAACACGTTTGGATTCTGTCTTATGAATTCATATCCGAAACGGCATCTAAGGCAGTTGTGCGTGCTGCAGTAGTTTTGTTCAAGCTGTATGAGCGCCTGACTGTCGGCCGCCGATTCGGCTGTCACTCCGCATGCATTCCATGCACGGGTGATGTGGTTGTCTTCCGGCTTGATTTCCTGCAGCAAGTTGAGCGATTTCTCGCACAGTGCTTCGTCGTTCTTGTATTTCCCATAGGCGAAAAGCATAGGGCAGAGCGTATTGATTATCAGTAGATTTATGGAGGAGTCGGAGAGGTGTTTTTCTGTCTTTGCTGATTGGGCGGACGCAAATGTGTAGTGAGTCTGCCAGTATTCGGACACCTGTGTGTCAAGCAGTCTGTGCATGTCCTGAAGGTCTGAGGCCTCTACTATTGCCGACATGTTCAGTTTCTTGCTGTATACTAGATTTGCCAGTTGTGCAATCCTTATGTGCGGAAAGTTCTGCGGTCTGAGTCTGAGGAATTTCCATAGTGAGGCATCTATGGGCGTCAGCGAGAATTTGTTTTTCAGGAACCGGTATTCGTTTTTCAGCTGTCTTAGATATTCGTCTTCGCTGTTGTTTGCGGAAGCAGTTTCGAGCAGTCCTGCCTGTCCGAAAAACATTGCTTCTATCTGCAGGAGGCTGTCGCGATGTTTGTTGACAGCGTTCATCGGTATGGTCTTGGCCCATGTTTCGAACGTATCGCCGTTGAGACCGAAGCCGAAGTTGCGCGAGAGTGTCACGAACAGCGTTGTTTCCCAGTCGTTGGTACATCTGGCGTTGCGGGTCTTTATTTCCTCAGTGCGTTTTTCCATTCGTTCGGCCAGGAGCGAATTCATCCAGCTGTGCACCATGATTTGCGGCAGGCTGGGGATGATGTCGGCGCATCGAGGCGAGCGGTCGGAATTCTGCAGTTCGTTGAAATTGGCGCGTATGTAGTCGGGAATGTCGAGCTGCATCTGCGGAATAGGTTTTCCGTGACTGTTGAAAACGGTGCAGTCGGGTGTTCCGACCACGTGCAGAATCACGTTGTCGTAGGCCGGATTTTCATCGTGCCTATGGCGCATCCAGTCGGACGAGAGTGTGTGTATTTCAATGTTGCCGGCCCACAGTGTTCCGTCAATCTTTATTTTTGCATTCAGAAAGTCAGGACCTGCATTCTGGTTGTGCATTCCCGGATTTATTATTTCCACCTGACTCCCGTCGGTTGTAAACAGTTGGTGCAGAGGAAGTATCTTGTGTTTCCATATATAGTGAAGAAGTTTCTCCATGGCAGTGTCCCCCAATGGTTTAAAGTCATTAAAATTAGTGTCAAATATAACTTTTTTGTGGTATTATGCTTAACTTTGCGAATAATTAATTTACTTGAACTTATGAAAATTGCATTGATAGGTTACGGCAAGATGGGCAAAATGATAGAACAGATAGCTCTCAGCCGTGGACATGAAATAGTCAGCATCATTGATGTCGACAATCAGGATGATTTTGAGTCGGAGGCTTTCAAGAGTGCCGATGTTGCCATTGAGTTTACTGCTCCTCATGTTGCATACGGCAACTGCATGAAGGCATGGAAGGCCGGAGTGAAGGTTGTTTCCGGAAGTACAGGTTGGCTTGCAGACCATGAAGCAGAGGTGAAGAAGGCATGTGAAACTGAGGGCAAGACTCTGTTCTGGTCGTCGAATTTCAGTCTCGGTGTAGCCATATTCTCTGCTGTCAACAAGTATCTGGCAAAGATAATGAACCGTTTTGACGCCTATGACGTGAAGATGGTCGAGACTCACCATGTGCACAAGCTCGACGCACCTAGCGGTACTGCCATCACGCTGGCAGAGGGCATCATTGACAACCTTGACAGAAAGTCCAGTTGGGTGAAGGGCACATTGCTCAATCCTGACGGCACTGTGAGCGGAAGCGAGGAATGTGCTGCAGACGAACTCAGAATAGATTCCATACGCCGTGATGAGGTTCCGGGCATACATTCTGTCATATACGACAGCGAAGCAGACTGTATAGAGATAACACATGACGCTCACAGCCGAAAGGGATTTGCGCTGGGTGCTGTGCTTGCTGCTGAATACACTGCCGATCATGAAGGATGGCTTCAGATGGGCGACCTGTTTGATTTTTGATATTCCGTTTAAACAATAAAGTTCAGTTATGAGAAAAAAGCAAAACGGCAAGCCGAATGCAAAACCTACGGCTAAGTCGTGGATCAAGTTTGCAGTGGTGCTTCTGCTGTATCTTGCATTCCTCTATTGGGTAGAAAGCTGGTTGGGACTGATTGTGGTTCCTTTCATATTCGATGCATATATAACGAAGAAGATACGCTGGACATGGTGGAAGGATTTGGAGAATCCTGTTTCGAGAACCGTCATGAGCTGGGTCGATGCCATTGTGTTTGCGCTGGTGGCAGTATACTTCGTAAACAACTTCTTCTTCCAGAACTATAAGATTCCTTCATCATCGCTGGAGAAATCTCTTCTTGTTGGCGATTATCTGCTTGTGAGCAAGATGAGCTACGGTCCGCGCATACCGCAGACTCCGCTGTCTATGCCTCTTACACAGCATACGTTGCCTGTATTTGGATGCAAGTCGTACATTGAATGGCCTAAGTGGGATTACCGCAGAGTGGATGGATTAGGCAAGGTGCAGTTGGGCGATATCGTTGTGTTCAACTATCCTACCGGCGATACAGTGGCTGTGAACTATAACTACGATTTCTACGACCTTTGTTATTCTCTCGGTTATGCCTACAAACAGCAGATGGGCGAGAATGTGCCTAACATGGCTTCGCTCGATTCTGAGGGGCAGATGAAGCTTTATCAGGAGCTTTACGGACTTGGACGTCAGATTGTAGGAATGCAGAAGGCGCAGTACGGCGAGATTGTAAGCCGTCCGGTGGACAAGCGCGAGAACTATGTGAAGCGTTGTGTTGGACTTCCTGGACAGACACTGCAGATAAAGGACAAGGTTATCTATCTCGACGGAAAACCAATGAAGCAGCCTGAGGAAGTGCAGTTCAACTATAGAATATACCTCAAGGGCGATCTTACGGACGATATATGCAACGAGCTCGGCATAAGCGATGAGGACCGCGACAAGATTATGGACATGGAGAACGGTGTGCCTCTTACGAAGAAGGCCTACGATGGTCTGATGGCACGCAAGGACCTTGTGGACAGCATTGTGGAAATCAAGGACGGATGGTACGGCAATCTGTATCCGCTCAACCATTACACAGGATGGACACGCGACAACTACGGACCTATATGGATTCCGGCAAAGGGACAGAGCGTGAAGCTCACAATGGACAACATTGCCATATATGAGCGTCCTATAAGGGTTTATGAGGGCAATCAGCTTGAGGTAAAGAACGGAAAGATATATATCAACGGAAAGGAAGCTGACAGCTACAAGTTCAAGATGGACTATTTCTGGATGATGGGTGACAACCGTCACAATTCGGCCGACTCGCGCTATTGGGGCTTCGTTCCGGAGGACCACGTTGTGGGCAAGCCTATAATGATATGGCTTTCTATCAGTCCTGACTATAATCCTTCGAGCAGAATACGCTGGGACCGCATATTCCGAAGGGTTGACAATATAAAGTGACAAGATGTGAACTTTTTTCGGACAAGCCCTCTTATTGAAGGCTTGTCCTTTTTTGTTGAATGACGGGGCACATGGTGTTTGTTCATACGCTGTGCCTTTGAATAATTTAAATGAACACATTAAGAATATGGATATATATTTGAGTTCGGCCTATCTGCCTCCTGTGCAGTATTTCACAAAATTGTATGGCGACAACAGGATTTTTGTTGAGCAGTACGACAGCTACATGAAACAGACTTATCGTACACGTTGCATGATAGATTCGCCCAACGGTGTCCTGGCACTTACTGTTCCGGTGGAGAAGTTCGATACGGCCAAGTGTCTGATGAAGGATGTTCGGATAAGCGACCACGACAAGTGGAGGCACAACCATTGGCAGGCCCTCGTTTCGAGCTATTACACCAGTCCTTTCTTTGAATACTATCAGGATGATTTCCGTCCGTTCTATGAGAAGAAGTGGGAGTTTCTTATGGACTTCAATGAGGCTCTTTGTGCCAAATGCTGTGAGCTTATAGACATGGCTCCTAGAATGGCCCGTACAGAGGCTTACAAGACCGATTTCGGACGTGATGAGCTGGACTTGCGTTCATCTATACATCCAAAGAAAGATTTTGCTTCTGACGCAGATTTCTGTCCGAAGGAATATTATCAGGTGTTCAGTCAGAAGCACGGCTTTCTGCCAAATCTGAGCATTGTCGATTTGCTTTTCAATATGGGTCCTGAAAGTCTGATTGTGCTCCGCGACAGCATTTCAAGGCATGATTGATGTTTTTTTGTCTTTAAATATATTATTTGATATTTATGGGTTTCTGGTCTGGAATGAATCAGATTGACCGCAGGATTCTCGATATAGCTCTTCCTGCTATTGTGTCTAATATCACGGTTCCTTTGCTGGGACTTGTGGATGTCACAATTGTCGGGCATCTCGGAGCTGCGTCGTATATAGGTGCGATAGCTGTCGGAGGCATGATGTTCAGCATGATATACTGGATATTTGTTTTTCTGCGTATGGGTACTGGAGGACTGACTGCACAAGCTTATGGTGCCGGCAACAGGAGCGAGGTGGTACACATGCTGGTGCGTTCGCTGAGCATAAGTCTTATGCTTTCTTCAGCTCTTTTGTTGTTTCAGTGGCCTATACGCGAGGTGGCTTTCATGTTCATAGATGCCAGCAAGGAAGTAAAGAATCTTGCTTCGATATATTACCATATATGTATTTGGGGAGCACCGGCCAATTTCTGTCTCTACAGCTTTACCGGATGGTTCATTGGTATGCAGAATTCGCGTTTCCCGATGTTTGTGGCCATCGTTCAGAATCTGGTTAATATTGCCGTAAGTTCTTTCCTGGTATTCGTGTTGGGAATGAAGGTGGAAGGTGTTGCATTGGGAACTGTCATTGCTCTTTACGCGGGTCTGCTTACAGCTGCTGTACTTTGGATGCGCAAGTACGGAAGTATGCGTTCTGAGGTGTGCAAGAGGTGTATATTTGCACGCAGTGCAATGGTCAAGTTCTTCAATGTGAACAAGGATATATTTCTGCGTACGCTGTGTCTTGTAAGCGTTACGGTATTTTTTACTTCTGCAGGTGCGGCGCAGGGTGATGTCGTTCTGGCTGTCAACACACTGCTGATGCAGCTGTTTCTGTTGTTTTCTTACATTATGGACGGCTTTGCCTATTCAGCTGAAGCGCTTACCGGCAAATGTATAGGCGGAGGCCGTTATGCGGAGCTTCGTCAGACATCGGCACGTTTGTTTCGCTGGGGCTTCGCCATGGCTCTGCTTTTCACTCTTGTCTATGGAGTAGGAGGGGAGTCGTTTCTGAGTCTCCTGACAGATGATTCTTCGGTTATTTCAGCCTCTGGAACATATTCTGTATGGGCAATGGCAATACCTCTTGCCGGTTTCTCTGCATTCCTGCTTGACGGTATGTTCATCGGTGCAGCTGAGACTGGTTATATGCTTAAGGCTATGTTTGCAGCGGCGGTATCGTTCTTTGTTGTTTACTATTCTTTCAGTGCGATGCTGGCCAATCATGCACTCTGGATGGCATTTATAGTTTATCTGCTCATGCGCGGTATAGTTCAATTGTGGCTTGGGCGCAAGCTGTTGTTTGGATAGGCTTGTAGGACGTGTTCTTTGATTGCAGATATGTATATATAAAAATACGCACGGATAAAGTTTATGATTTACTTTTCCGTGCGTATTGCTTATTATTTAATGGAGAGTTATGTCCTCTGCTAATGTTCCTGTATATGTGACTTTACATTCACATTATGTAGGATTTCCTTCATATATGGTCTTCTAAATTCTATAGCAGGCAGAAAACCATGTCATTCGTCTTAGAGAGATTCCAGCATGCGCTTAAGTACGACTGTAGCCGATATTTCTCTGTTTGCTGCTTCAGGTATTACAAGACTTGTAGGAGCCTCGATAACGTCGTCTGTAACAATCATGTTTCTTCTTACAGGCAGACAGTGCATGAAGAAGGCGTTGTTTGTCACTGCCATGTGGGCAGAGTCTACAGTCCAGCTCATGTCTTTCGACAGAACCTTGCCGTAGTCTTCTGGATTGGTTACGCCCGGACAGCTCCAGTTCTTTGCATAAATGAAGTCTGCACCTTCGAAGGCCTTCATCTGATCGTATTCTACGCGGGCATTGCCTGCAAACTTAGGATCAAGTTCGTAGCCTTTCGGATGGGTGATGACGAAGTCTACATCTGCTGCGTTCATCCACTGTGCAAATGAGTTAGGTACAGCCTGAGGCAGTGCCTTAGGATGCGGAGCCCATGAGAGCACCACTTTAGGTCTTTCATTGCGCTTGTACTCCTCTATTGTTATGAGGTCGGCGAAACTTTGGAGAGGGTGTACTGTTGCACTTTCCATGAAGAATACCGGACGTCCGCTGTAGCGTATGAACTGGTTGAGAATCTTTTCCTCATAGTCGTCCTTTCGGCTCTCGAATGTTGCGAAGCTTCTTACACCTATGATGTCGCAATATGATCCCATTACAGGAATTGCCTCTAAAAGGTGTTCGCTCTTGTCGCCGTCCATAATCACTCCGCGCTCAGTTTCAAGCTTCCAGGCTCCCTGATTCACGTCCAGAACGATTACGTTCATGCCGAGGTTCATTGCTGCCTTCTGTGTGCTCAGGCGTGTGCGCAGACTGTTGTTGAAGAATATGAGCAGACACGTCTTGTTGCGTCCGAGTTCGTTGTACTTGAAGCGGTCCTTCTTTATTTCGAAAGCCTCTTCGATTGCCTTTCTCAGGTCACCGATATCTTCTACGTTCTGAAATACTTTCATGATGCTGCGTTTGTAGAATAAGTGAATGAATCGTGTTTATATTTCTCTCTTTTGTGATGTGCCGGAACTGTGTCCGGCCATCATTATTTCTTTCTGCGCTTCTTTGAGCCTGTGTCTCCGAAGTCCTGTTCGAAGAATTTTGCCCATTCAGGTTTGCCTTTGTCTTTGCCTTTTCCTCTTTTGGCAGAAACCTGCTCGTCCTTGTCGCGTCCGCGTCCCTTGCGTCTAGCTTCAGCCATAGGATCTTTTCCGCCTCTCTTCTTCTCCGAAGATCTGCGGTCGCTTCTGCGTCTGTCGCCACCGTTTCCACCTCTTGATGAGCTTCCGCCCTTTGATGAACCTTTGTCTGAAGAGCTTTCAGGTTCTGAAATCTCAACACTTACCTGGCGTCCGTCGAAGTCTGCACCGCGAAGTGCATTGATAACGTCTTTTGCCTGATTCTCTGGAACTTCAAAGAAAGAGAAGTTCTTCATCAGGTCTATGCGTCCGAATTCGATTCTCTTGCCGGATGTGTTTCTGTTGACAAGTCCCATGAGGTCTCTAGGATTAAGACTGTCTTTCTTTCCGAGGTTGATGAACAATCTTGTGTATCCCTCTTCTGCTACGCGTGAACGCTTCTCGCCTTTTTCCTTACCGCCCTTCTTGTCGCGCTTGCGTCCTTCTTCAGGTGATTCTATTTCAGCTTCGTTCTTGTAGTAGTTGAGGAATGTATTGAATTCCAGAGAAACAACTCTCTTTATGAGGTCTTCCTTGTCCATGAGTTCGAACTTGCGGTAGATTTCCGGCAAGAATGGTGCTATTTCCTCCTCGTCGATTTCAACCTTTTCGATGTGGTCGATAACCTTATAAAGCTGTTTCTCGCAGATTTCTTTTCCTGAAGGCAATTTGCCTGCAACGAATTCTTTTCCAATCTGCTTCTCTATGGCGCGTACTTTTGATTTTTCACGTACGTGTATGATACTGATACTTGTTCCAGTCTTTCCTGCACGTCCTGTACGTCCGCTTCGGTGTGTGTAGCTTTCAATATCGTCCGGCAGACCGTAGTTTATGACGTGTGTAAGGTTGTCCACATCGAGTCCTCTTGCTGCAACGTCAGTTGCTACGAGGAGCTGTATGCGGTGCTGGCGGAACTTCTGCATTGTAAGGTCACGCTGGGCCTGCGACAGTTCGCCGTGGAGCGAATCTGCATTGTATCCGTCCTGAATGAGCTTATCTGCAATCTCCTGCGTTTCCATTCTTGTACGGCAGAATACGATTGCATATATGTTAGGATAATAGTCGGCAATGCGTTTGAGAGCTCTGTATTTGTCTCTTGCCTGAACGAGGTAGTATATATGATTTACCTTTTCGGCACCTTCATTGCGTGAACCTACGACAATCTCCTTTGCATCATGCAGGTATTTCTTGCTTATGCGTTCTATCTCCTTGCTCATTGTTGCAGAGAAGAACAGTGTGTTGCGGTCTGTAGGCACTCCTTCAAGAATTGTGTCGATGCTTTCTGAAAATCCCATATTGAGCATCTCGTCTGCTTCGTCGAGTACTACGTTCTGCACTTTGTCGAGTTTTGCCACACCACGTTCCATCAGGTCTACAAGTCTTCCCGGTGTAGCTACAATCACCTGCACTCCTTTCTTGAGTGCACGTATCTGAGTTTCAATAGAGCTTCCGCCGTACACTGCCAACACATGTAGGTGGTCAATGTATTTTGAATATTCTTTCAGGTCGTCAGCTATCTGCAGGCACAGTTCTCGTGTAGGAGAGAGTATGAGTGCCTGTGTATCTGTCGATTCAGGATCGACTTTCTGCAGTACAGGCAAGCCATAGGCTGCTGTTTTTCCTGTACCTGTCTGCGCAAGTGCCACTACGTCGTTGTTGTTACCCAAGAGGTAAGGGATCACCTCTTCCTGTACAGGCATGGGATTCTCGTATCCCATTTCCTTGATTGCTTTGAGAATCTCGTCGCGGACTCCCAGTTCTTCAAATGTCTTCAAATTTGTTTGATGTTAAAATGTTTCTTGGAGCTGGCGCTCCCCTTAAAAATCTTCGGACAACATATCCGCCTGGCATGCGCACTGTCGTCCCTTAAAATCAAATTCCAGCCATGTAAGTTTCTGCAAATTCCTTCGATACAGAGTTGCTGTAGCTCATGCATACATCAGTAGCAAAATCTATTCCGCATTTGATGATGCTGTCCCATCTGCTGTCCGTAAGTGAAGCCAGATCTTCTCGGCTCACGCCGTGTCTGACAAGACCGTACACTGTTCCTGCGTTGAAGTTGTCGCCGGCACCTATAGTGCTTACGGCATCTATCTTGCGTGTTTCGAATGAACGACATTTACCGTTGGTGAACAGTTTAACGTCGCCTCCTGCATCAGTGCATATCATATTTTTGCAGTGGAACTCTATTGCAGACTTATATACCTTCTCTGCATCGGCATATCCGAAGATGTTGAATATGTCTTCTGTCGAACCTCTCACTATGTCGGCATAGTCCAGGTTCTCAAGGATGTCGGCATACAGTCTTACAGCATCTGCTCTGTGGGTCTTTCTGAAATTAAGATCATAATATATAAGAGCACCGTTGTTGCGTGCATATTCCAGAAATTCCCTCACTTTAGGTCTCAGAACCGGATTGAGCACGAAATATGAACCGATCATGACGATGTCGTCGTTCTTGATTTCAGGCCATTCCACTTCTAGACGTGCATTCGGATAGTCTTTGTAGAACATATAGTCGGCGTCTCCTCCGTTGTCAAGCCATGCCAGAGATATGGCAGAGCGTCCGTCGCTGAAGACGTTGACGTTTTCCGTGCTTACACCGTTTTCCTTCATGAAACGGAGTATGGCATGCCCAACATGGTCATTGCCCGTTTCGCTTATCATTGTGACGTTCTGTTTCATTCTGCCAAGCGATATGATGGCATTGAATACTGAACCTCCAGGAACGGCTGCTGTCGGAGCCTCGTTCTTGAAGATGATGTCCATGATTGTTTCGCCTAATCCGATTATTCTTCGCACTGCTGTATGTGTATTAAGGAATTTGTTTAAAACTTTTTGTCTCTGAGTCTGCTTCTGTGTCTGATTGTCAGTCAATGATTTTTTCCAGTTCTTCGAGTGTGTCGGCACGCATCATGCATGTGTCGAAAGGTTTGTTTACAACACCTTTGCTCTTAAGTCTGTCAATCATCTTGAACAAGTCATCCCAGAAGCCGTTGATGTTCCAGAAAACAACTTTCTTGTTGTGTATCCCGAAAACGTTTTCTGCCATTGCCGAAAAAGCCTCGTCAAGTGTGCCTACACTGCCAGGCATGACAATCATTATGTCCGATTCTCCTATAAGCCACTGCTTTCGGTCGCTCAGTTCGTCGGCATGAAACGTCACGTCGATATGGTCGCTGACCATGTTGTTCTGAATCAGTTTGCGAGGTACAACTCCAAACACCCGTGCACCGTTTTCCTTTGCCGATCGGGCCACTGCTTCCATCAATCCGCATCGCGAACCTCCGTATACCAGTGTCTTGCCCTTTTTACCCAAAAGCTTTCCGAGAGCCTCTGCACTCGAATAGTAGATTTCGTCCATATTGTTTGACGAAGAGCAGAAAACTCCAATCTTATCCATAATAATCAATTTTTCTTTGCAAATGTACATATTTTTAAGTTGTTGGCTCATATTATTCTATCTTTAATTTGGAGCTGTATGCGTTAAAGAAGTCCATTTGTATAACTTTGCTCCGCTAGTAGCAGAAAAAAGAGTAACTTTGCCGCGATTATGGAAAGATTCAACACTCATACATTGTCAAACGGATTGCGCATCATACACATGCCTTCTCCGACCAACGTTGCCTATTGCGGCATCGCAATAGATGCCGGTACACGCGATGAGCGCGATTGCGAGCACGGTGCGGCACATTTCTGCGAGCACATGATTTTCAAGGGTACGCACAAACGCAAGGCGTGGCACATTCTCAACAGGATGGAGCTCGTAGGCGGCGATCTCAATGCATATACGAACAAGGAAGAAACTGTTGTCTATTCGGCTTTCATGAAGGGCGATTTCAGCCGTGCTGTTGAACTAATCGCAGACATTGTGTTCAACAGTACTTTTCCGCAGCATGAAATGGATAAGGAAGCAGAAGTTGTTGTTGACGAAATAAAGAGCTATCTCGATTCGCCGGCAGAGCTTATATATGATGAGTTCGAACACATGATTTTCAGCGGGCATTCACTAGGACATGACATCCTAGGCACTCCTGAGACAGTGCGTTCTTTCAAAACTGCCGACCTGCAGGGATTTACTTCTCGCCTGTATGTTCCGTCGAACATGATTTTCTTCGTGTTCGGCAAGATTCCTTTTTCGCATGTTGTTCGTACAGTGGAGAAGTATTGTTCCGGTATTGTTCCATCTGTTCCGGTATATTTAGATACAGATACACGTGGCGACGTATTCCACGGCAACAAGTGGCGCATGCCTCTCAAACCTTATACAGCCGAGCACCGCACTGAGCTGCGTGGAACCCATCAGGCACATGTTATGATCGGTAGCCGTGCTTATCCATCTGATGATAAAAGACGCATAGCGCTGTATTTTCTCAACAATATCATTGCTGGTCCAGGAATGAATTCCCTACTGAACGTGTCATTACGTGAGCACAACGGATTGGTGTACACCGTAGAGAGTTCGCTGACGAACTATACAGATACAGGTACCTTTGCGATATATTTCGGATGTGACGCCGATGACATAGGACGCTGTATGAAGCTTGTACGCAAGGAACTCGACCGTCTTACCGATGCGCCTTTATCCGAGAGCCGTTTCAAAGCGGCTATGAAGCAGATAAAGGGACAGATAGGAGTTGCCTGTGACAATTTTGAGAATTATGCCCTCGACATGGCAAAATGTTTCCTTCATTACAACCGTTTTGAAGGAATTGAGGATACCATTTCACATCTTGATCAGCTTACTCCTGAAAAAGTATACGATGTTGCACGTGAAATACTTGCAGAAGAAAACCTTTCTGTGCTTATATACAAATAATCCACAAACATAAAACCCTCAAACATGCTGGACAACTTGTGTGACGAGTCCATACATGTTTGAGGGTGTTTCATTTTTCCCGTTATCTTTTAGAACGCCTCCTGCACCTTCAGACCAGCTTGTCTTACTAGTTTTGCTATGCGGTCAAGTTCCTCATGCGAAGCCTTTTTTAGGTTGTGTGCAGGTGTCTCCCTATCTATGGTGTATATCATTACTTCCATAGGAGCAATCTTCTTAAGTGTTTCTATCCACGGCAGAACAAATTTGTCGCTCGTGTTGTCCACATCCTTTCCATTGTACGTTCCTTTCATGAACATAGTCTGTATTATGCAGTGTCCCTCGAACTTCTGCATCTGCTCAACTATAGCTTTCACGTCGTAACGTATGTTCGGTCGGTCGATATGTTCTATGTAGTCAGGGTTGAACGTGTCCAGCTTGAGAATGTTGTTGTCCACTTTCTTAAGGGCTTCAAATACATCCTTGCGCGTGATCATGGTAGAATTGCTCAGCACGCTGACCTTCGCTTCAGGAAAATATTTGTTGCGCAATCTTATTACGTCGTCAATGATTTCTGCAAAGTGGGGGTGGAGTGTCGGTTCACCGTTTCCGGCGAAAGTTATAACGTCCGGTTTAGGGCCGTTCTCCTTCATATCTTTCAGTTTCTCTTCCAGTGCGTCTGCAACTTTCTGTCGTGTCGGCATAGGCAGGCGAGGGCGGAAGTCGCGGTTGAATCCGCATTCACAGTAGAGACAGTCGAATGTGCAGCTCTTGCCGTCAGGAGGCAGAAGGTTTACGCCCAGCGATACTCCGAGGCGGCGGCTGTGTATAGGACCGAAAATTGGAGATGGATAAATTACTGTCATATCTGTATTTCCTTTCTTTTTTTATGTCCCAACAAGGATGGACAATATATTGCTGCTCCAGATTTTCTTGGAACTCCGATGCAAAAATAACAAAAGACAGCGGTTCTCACGAATCGCTGTCCCCTTTTTTAACCTAAACCTTAACTATGAAAAAATCTAATATTCTTTCGGAAGGCAAATATCAAGATTAGTTGCGGTATATCCAAATGTTGTAGCTTAAAAATAGAGAATTTAACATTTGAAAACCTCATTATCTGCTATTTATCATGTTTATTTAGCCGTACTGCTTTCTGTAGTTTGCAATTTGCGCATTTTTATTCCTGTCTGTTTGTATTGTTTACCCTGTGCGATTTATGTCTTATCGGCATTTGTTTTATATGCCTGTACAGACAATTAAGGCACAGAACGTCTGTTAAACGGTCTGTGCCTTAAGCATATCATCGTGTTGATTATCGGGACTTGTTATTTCACTTCCCAGATATCATTTGTTTCGAGCAATTCTGCAAAATTGTGGTATGGCTTTTTGCCCTTGATTTCCTCAATCTGTTCGTTGACAGCGTCATCGTATGTAGGAGCATCAACGTCGCGTATAACACCCAAGGCGATAGGGAAATCCGGACCTTCCATCATGGCAAGTTTCAAGTGGAGAGTGTTGTCCAGACAGTGTGCATCGTGCACAAGTATATCCTTCTCTGTGATGCCGTTTTCGCCAAGCTTCACAACCTTCAGTCCGAAACCTTCCTGCATGAGCCCGTATTCGTTGTTCTCGCCGAAGAGCATAGGTTCGCCCTGCTTCAGGTAGATGGCATTCTTCTTGCGTCCTTCCTTGCTGTATACAGACTCGTGGGTGCCGTCGTTGAAGATTACGCAGTTCTGCAGAATTTCGCACACAGCTGCTCCCTTGTGCTTATATGCTTCCTTGAGCACGTTTATTGTTCCTTCCTGATCGGTTGCAACTGCACGTGCAAAGAAGTGTCCTCTGGCGCCGAAGCAGAGTTCTGCAGGGCGGAACGGATCTTCCACTGTGCCGTAAGGGCTCGACTTGCTCACGAATCCGCGCGGACTGGTTGGAGAATACTGACCCTTGGTCAATCCGTATATGCGGTTGTTAAGCAAAATCATCTTTATGTTGACGTTGCGTCTGTTGGCATGTATGAAGTGGTTTCCGCCGATGGCCAGTCCGTCGCCGTCGCCGCTCACCTGCCATACGGTCAGTTTAGGGTTGACAACCTTACATCCTGTTGCTATTGCGGCGGCACGTCCGTGTATAGTGTTCATTCCGTAAGTGTTCATATAGTGAGGCAATCTGCTTGAGCAGCCGATGCCCGATATGACTGCTGTTTCGTATGGCGGAACACCTATCTCCGCCATAGCCTTGTGGAGCGAAGCCAGGAAGAAATGGTCTCCGCATCCGGGACACCAGCGTGGCTGGCCCTTCTTGAAGTCATTAGCTGTATATTCCATATATACTGTATATTTTTGTTGCATCTCTGTTGCCGTCATTATGCGGTTGCAGCGGATGCCGGTGTTTTTATCTTTTTCTTGGTAACTCCTTTGTTTAGCCGTTGTATATAGCGTTGAATGCTTCTACAAGTTCATTTACAACGAACGGCTGACCCTTGACCTGATTGAACTGGTAAGGAACGAATCCGTCTACCTTCATGCGCAGGTAAGCGGCAAACTGTCCCATGTTCTGCTCGGCTACAACAACCTTCTTGAATCGCTTCATCACCTCGGATGTGTTCTTCGGCAGCGGATTGATGTATTTGAAGTGTGCCAGTGCCACTTTCTTGCCGTTTGCTCTCATCTCGTCCATAGCGGCGTGCAGATGTCCGTATGTTCCTCCGAAACCTACAATGAGCAGTTCGGCATCTTCATCACCGTCTACTTCCACGTCAGGAACCTGTATCTTGTTTATCTTCTCCTGTCTGAGGTGAGTCATCAGGTTGTGGTTCTCAGGATCTGTTGATATTGCACCTGTTGCATTGTCTTTTTCCAGACCTCCGAGAATGTGCTGGAAACCTTCTGTGCCCGGTACGGCCCAGTATCTTACGCCTGTTTCCGGATTTCGCATATATGGTGTCCACTGTCCCTTCATCTCCGGCTTTACGTAAGGAGGGTTGATTTCCGGATAGTCCTTGAGGTCAGGCAGTTTGAGCGCTCCAGAACCGTTTGCCACGAAGGCGTCTGTGAGAAGCACTACAGGAGTCATGTGCTCCAGAGCTATCTTGCAGGCCATGTAGGCTGATTCGAAGCAGTCGGTAGGCGAAGTAGCAGCCATGACAGGCATAGGCGATTCGCCGTTTCGTCCGAAGAGTACCTGAAGAAGGTCTGTCTGCTCTGACTTTGTTGGGAGACCTGTTGCTGGACCTCCTCGCTGAACATCGAGAACAACCAGTGGCAGTTCCATGATGACTGCAAGGTTCATTGCTTCAGACTTGAGGCAGATGCCTGGGCCTGATGTTGATGTTACAGCCAGTGCACCTGCAAACGATGCACCTACGGACGATGCACATCCGGCAATTTCGTCTTCGCACTGCACGGTTGTCACTCCGAGTGACTTGTGTTTCGACAGTTCGTGCAGAACGTCTGTTGCAGGAGTGATAGGGTATGAACCTAAATAAAGCTTGAGGCCGGCCTTTTCAGCAGCGGCGATGAATCCGTATGCAGTGGCCTTGTTGCCGGTAATGTCCATGTAGCGTCCAGGTGTCTTTTCTTTTGTTTCAACCTTGTAGACGTTGCATGCTGAGCTGTGGGTGTTGTGGCCGTAGTCGTATCCGGCCTGTACAACCTTTATGTTGGCTTCTGCCAAGGCAGGTTTCTTTGCAAACTTCTCCCTGAGCAGAGTGAACACAATTTCTATGTCGCGGCTGAAAAGCCAGCACACCAGACCTACTGCAAACATGTTGCGGCATTTCAGCATAGATTTGTTGTCCATGCCGCTGTCTGCCAGGCAGTCCTTGACCATCTGTGTGATAGGGCATGCGATTACTCTGTCGGCGTCGATGCCCATCTCTTTGATTGGATCATCTGTCTTGAACAGGGCTTTCTCCAGATCTTTCTTCTGGAATGCATCAGTGTCGATGATGATCGTTGCGTTTGGTTTGGCAAATCTGTATTGGGTCTTAAGAGCGGCCGCATTCATTGCCACAAGAACGTCGCACTTGTCGCCAGGGGTGAACACCTTGCCGGCGCCGATGTGTACCTGATAGCCCGATACACCTGTCAGTGAACCCTGCGGGGCGCGTATGTCTGCCGGGTAATCAGGAAACGTGCTTATGCTGTTTCCTACTGTTGCAGATACAGTTGAGAATATGTTTCCTGCCAACTGCATACCGTCGCCGGAATCTCCTGAGAAACGGACAACAACGCTGTCCAGTTCCTTCACTTCCAATTTTTCTGCCATAATATCTGTTTTATAGTTACATTGCTTATTTTATACATTTATGCCGATGTGCAACTTCTGACACATTTCAAGACAAAAACTTTATTTAATGTATATGGTTTTGTCTGTGTTGTGGCATCTTGTGTTATTTTATGATTGCAAATTTCTAAAAGAAATATGATAAAACAAAATCTTTTTTGTTGTAATTCCGTATTTTAATTCATTTTGTTGCAAGAATATGCAAAAATATATGCTTTTGGTAACTTTAATTGTCGATTTTGTAATATATTGTAAGTTTTGTCCTTTGCATTTATGCAGATTATAACTTTTATGGCAGAATACCATAATTTTATCACTGAGCGCCTGTATGGAAAATTACGAGGGCTCACAGTGTTTGTTGCGAGGGCTCGGAAAATATTCTGCGAGCGCTCGTACATTTATGCATATTAGGGTATGTTTTTTGAAATAGTTCCACTTTTTTGGTGGATTATATGTAATATCTGTTATCTTTGCCATATGTGTCAGATAAAATGAAATGGAAATAAAATTTGACAAGGACTATTTGCGTCAGTTGTATGAGGAAGGGAAGACGACGGATAAGAAGCATCGTTTTCAGCCACATATAGTGGCTAAATATAGGAAAACAGTAGATTTGCTTGAGTCATTGGATGTGGTAGAAGATCTTTACCGTTTTCATTCGCTTCATTATGAAGTTTTGACAGGTGACAAGGCTGGATTGGAATCTGTACGCGTGAATGATCAGTATCGCATTGAAATGAAGACCGAGAAACTATCTTCTGAGACAATAGTAACGGTTTGTAATATTATAGAATTATCCAATCATTATAAATAAACAAGTTTTATGTCAACAATAAAGCATGGATATACACCAACACATCCAGGTGAAGTGTTGAAAGACGAGATAGAATATCGTAATCTGTCACAGCGAAAGTTAGCAGAGCAGATGGGCATTTCATATAAGGTATTGAATGATATTCTTAACTGCCGTCGGCCGATTACTACGCAGACCGCTATGCTTTTTGAGGCTGCTCTTGATGTTCCTGCTGATTCATTGATGAAATTGCAACTTAAATACAACATGCAGCAGGCCGCTTCGGATCCATCATTTATGGAGCGTTTGAAGAAAGTGCGCAAGTATGCGGCAATGTTGTAAATGGCGGTGACTTGAAGCAGTAGACAGACTTTAGTTCTGGAATAAGAAATAAAGATGAATCCCGAAAGATTGCGTAAGAAACATGCAATCTTTCGGGATTCATCTTTAGATGTTGTTATGTCTTTCGGCAATTATTCTTCAAGTGTAAGTTCCTTGATGAGTCTCTTAGCCTTTCCGTATTTCTCGATAACGGAGAGAACGTATCTGATATCGACACCGATACATCTTGAGAGACTGCTGTCGAACTTAACGTTGCTGCTCATTGCTTCCCAGTTGCCGTCGAATGCGAGTCCGATAAGGCGTCCTTTTCCGTCAAACATTCCGCTTCCGGAGTTTCCACCGGTAATGTCGTTGTTTGTGAGGAAGCAGAGACGCATTTCACCGCTTTCCTTATCCTTATATTTTCCGAAGTCGCCGCTCTTGAGCCATTTCTTTACGCTAGGGAGAAGTTCGTAATCCGGATTGTCTGGATATTTCTCGTTTTTGGCAATTATGTCTTCAAGTTTTGTGTAGTGCTTGTAGCGGAAGCTTTCAGATGGAGAATATGCCTCTACGATACCGTAGCTCAGACGGAGCGTGAAGTTGGCGTCGGCATAGTATTCTGTACTGCTGTTCATCTTTCTTACAGCATCGCCGAGAAGACGTTCGCAGTAGTATATTTCCTGGTCGTACTGTGATGCCACAAGATACAGCTTTGCAATGACTTCTGATGCAATGTCGAAGATAGGATCGTCGTAGATATCGGCAGTTTTTTCAACCTTGGCAAGGTCGGCCGGTCTGCTGAATATTGATGCTGCGTATACGCTGTCGGCAAATGCTGCGTAATCGCCGTTGAACTTCTCATTGATGGTCTTGTAGAAGTCCATGAGGTAGGCAGTATCGCGAACCTGCTCTGCGTAGTTCTTTATGAGTGCGATGAATACCTTCTTGTCTGTTTCAACATCGATATCCTTATATGCTTTCTCAACCTGTTTCTGAAAGTCTGTACCTCCGTCTTCAACAACGCTTACCATTGACTTGAGTGCAAGTGAGAGTATGTCTGCTCCTCCCCAGAATGATTCCTCGAGAAGTGTCATCTCGTAGTTTGTTTCGAATGCATTCTTGTATTTCATTTCGAGTGTGTCGAGCAGGTGTACATAGCTCTTGTTTGCCACTGTGTCCTTGAGTATCCACTCTTTCAACTGGTTTTCTGTTTCCTTCTTCTCGTTGATGACACCGAGCTTCTCGAGTGCCTGGTTCATACCGATAGAGTATTTCCAGTAGTTTGAGCTGTTTGCATACTTAGATGCGTACATGATGCGGATGGCATCGCTTGAGTTCATTGATTCTTTGAGCACACCGAGTTTTACGCCTCTTACCTGTTCGCGCACGTCGTTGACTGTACGCATTGTGTTCTCAATTCCGTATGAGCTGAGGTATCTGTCTGTGCTTCCTGGGTATCCGAGCGTCATGCAGTAGGAACCTTCGCTGTAGCCTTTGAGCGATACGTTGGCGTATCTGATTGGGCGGTAAGGCACATTGTCTTTTGAGTAGTTTGCCGGTTTGTTGTTCTTGTCAGCGTAGATGCGGAATACACTGAAGTCGCATGTTTCGCGAGGCCAAACCCAGTTGTCAGTGTCGCCTCCGAACTTTCCGAGACTCTGAGGTGGAGCGAATACGAGGCGCACATCGTTGAATCTCTGGTAGACAGAGAGGTAGTATTTGCTTCCCTTGTAGTACGGCACAACTTCACCGTAGATGAAATTGGCTGAATCGTTGACTGATTCTGCAATTTCTCCTGAAATTGAGTCAATGACTGCACTGCGGTGTCTGAGCGACATCGTGTCGCTTACCTGCGAAAGAATTTTGTCTGTTACGTCTACTGTCTTCAGGTGGAAAGCTACGAAGAGTTCCGGATTAGGAAGCTCGTCTTTGTACTTCTTTGCCACAAAACCGTCTTTGAGGTAGTCGTGCTTTGGTGTTGAGTGTTCCTGTATTGCACCGAATCCGCAATGGTGGTTGGTGAACACAAGTCCTTCCGGACTTACGACTACGCCTGAACAGAAACCGCCGAACATGACGATGGCATTGTTGAGCGATGGTTTGTCGGCACTGTAGATTTCTTCTGGGCTCAGTTCGAGTCCCAACTCTTTCAAGATACTGTCCGTACGCTGCGAGAGGTTGCAGATCATCCACATTCCTTCGTCGGCTTTGACTGTAAGAGCCGATATGGCGCAGAGGACGGTGAAAAGTAATTTTCTCATAAATATTTTGTTGAATCGTTTGTTTTGTCCGGAATATATGTCCGGAGTGTTGTTTTGTCGTTATCTGAAATATTTTCCTACAACCGGCAGATTCTTGAGCGGGAAGTCCTTCTTCGACATATATGCAATGTATATGATGATTAGGACTGTGTTGGCGCAGATGTAGACAGCCGGATGCATGCCTGGAAGCAATTCGGGTATGGCCTGCATGGCACCGAAAAGTACTGCCGCGAGCAGGGCATAGGAGAATATGCGTCCTTTCTGGTAAGGGATAGGGTAGTATTTGCGTTCGAATATGTAGGAGAGTATGGTGGCTGTTCCGTATCCGGCAACACCTCCCCATGCACATGCCATGTAGCTGTATTTCGGTATGAATATTATGTTGACTGCTATCAGCACTGCACATCCAGCAATCGAGAATATCATTCCGAACCATGTCTTGTCAATCAGTTTGTACCACATAGACAGGTTGAAGTATGTGCCGAGAAGAATTCCAGACAGCATCACTATAGGAGTAACCTTCAGACCTTCCCAATAGTCAGGCGCAATGACAATGCGCTTGATGATGTCGAGATAACCGCATACAATAAGGAATGCCAATATTGCGAATATCAAAAAGTATTTCATTGCGGCGGCATACGTTTCGCGGCTGTTCTTTTCTTTGCTCTTTCCGAAGACAAAAGGCTCGTACGCATATCTGAATGCCTGAGTGAAGAGCGTCATGATCATTGCAATCTTGACGCAGGCTCCGTAGATGCCGAGCTGCACGTTGACTTCCTTTCCTGCGTGGCTGGATACGAACGGGAAGATGAGCTTGTCGGCTGTTTGGTTGAGAATTCCCGCTATTCCGAATACCAGTATCGGCCATGAATAGTTGAGCATGCGCTTTGCCAGTCTGGCATCAAATACATATTTGAATCCTGTCAGTTCCTTACGGAAGAAGAATGTTACGAGCGATGTACATATAAGATTGATATAGAAAATCCATTCTACTCTCACTTGCCCGTCGAAGAACGAGCTTACGATGTGGCGTGTGGATTCGTTCTCGTACAGCATCGGAACTGCTATGAAATACATCAGGTTGAGCACGATGTTGAGCACAATGAACAGGCATTTCAGCATTGCAAACTTAAGCGCCTTGCGGCTGTATCTCAGATATGCAAACGGTATGCACTGGAATGCATCGAGAGCCGCTACGATGGCCATCGGCCAGATGTATTCCGAATGTCCTTCATAGTGCATCCATTCAGAGATTGGATTGATGAATGCCAAAACGAGAAGTACAAATGCCAGGCATACTCCACCGACCATGTAAAGAACTGTGGAATAGACTCTCTTGGGGTCTTCTCCTTCTTTATTTGCGAATCGGAAGAATGTGGTCTCCATTCCGAATGTGAGAATCGGAAGCATCAGGGCCACGTAGGCATAAATGTTGGTTTGGATTCCATAGTCGCCGCTTGATGCCGGCATGGAAAAAGTATAGATCGGAACGAGCAGATAGTTCAAAAAGCGTCCGATAATGCTGCTCATTCCATAAATGGCTGTGTCTTTTGCCAATGATCTTAAATTTGCCATTGTTTCTGTTTTAGAGTAGTATTTCCATAGAAGGGATGGGAAAACTTATCTGTTTTTCCCATCCCTTTATTGTTTATGACATTTCCTTGGCCTTCGTCTGGTTGTCGGATTCGGCATTCTTTTTCGGTTTTATCTTTATCTTGTCGAATCCTTCGCCGTATACGCCTACAACATTGCTCATAGACACGAAAGCGTTGGGGTCAATCATTTTTATACGTCTGAAAATATCCAAAGATTCTCTTCTTCTTGCAAGTACAACGAGTACTTTCCTGTTCTCCTTTGTATACCAGCCTTTTCCATCGAGAACCGTAACGCCTCTTCCGGTTTCGTTGATGGAGTCGGCAATCAGGTTGTATTTCATGGAGAATATAAGGAACTGCACTGATTGTCTTGAGCGGTTTATCACGTAATCGAGTGTTACGCTTGATATTATCAGAGTTGCATAACCGAACACCAGTCTTCGCCAGTCGTAGAAAACAAAGTAGCACGATGCTACGATGAGCATATCGAAAAACATAATGGCTCTTCCTAGAGAAATGTCTCGATACTTGTTGATTATGGCTGCTATGATATCCGTTCCGCCAGTGCTTCCATTATATGAGAAACAGATGGCCAGACCTATTCCTTCAAGGCATGCTCCTATTACGCATGCCATGAAATCCTGGTCTCCGACAACTTTAGGCAATTGTCCGTCATCGCCTTCTAGAAGCCTCTGGAAGGCCCATATACAAATTGACATCATTATGACGGCATAAATTGTCTTCATGCAGAAGCGCAGACCAAGCTCCTTGATGGCTACAATGAGCAGTGCTGCGTTTATGAGCAGAAAAGTGTTCTGAACTTCAAATCCTGTGGCGTAATAAACTATTGATCCGATTCCGGCCACACCCCCAGTAGTAATCTGATACGGAAGCATGAATGACGTGAGGGCGAAGGAATACGTCATCAATCCTAGAGTGATGAACAGATAATCCTTCACCTCTTGCCATATTGTTGTACTGTTGTATTTCATATATTGATGGAATGTTACTTCAGTACGATATTAACAATGCGTTTCGGCACGATTATGGTTTTGACTACAGTACGTCCTTCCATGTACTTCTTTGTCCTCTCGTCTTCCATAACGGCTTTTTCGATTGATGCATTGTCTGCATCTGCAGGGAATTCCATCTGGAATCTTGATTTGCCGTTGAAGCTTATGCTGAGATTTACTTTGTCTTCTTTGATATAGTCGTCGTTCCACTTTGGCCATTCTGCGTCGCATACGCTGGTATTGTGTCCGAGAAGCGACCAGAGCTCTTCGCTGATGTGCGGTGTGAATGGTGCCATGAGGACAACGAAGGTTTCAAGAACGGACTTGTTGCGGCTCTTGAGTTGTGTGATCTCGTTGAGGCATATCATAAACGCACTTACAGATGTGTTGTAAGAGAAGTTCTCTATGTCGGCCGATATTTTCTTTATGAGCTTGTGGATTGATCTGAGTTCTTCTCTAGAAGGCTCTCCCTCGCTTACAGCAAGTTTACCGTCGCGGTCGAAGAACATGTTCCAGAACTTCTTGAGGAATCTGTGGCATCCGTCGATACCGTTTGTGTCCCAAGGTTTGCTCTGTTCTACAGGGCCGAGGAACATTTCGTAGAGTCGAAGTGTGTCTGCACCGAACTTTTCTACAATCATATCAGGATTCACTACATTGAACATAGACTTGGACATCTTTTCGATGGCCCATCCGCAAATATATTTGCCGTCTTCAAGTATGAACTCTGCGTTGTTGTATTCCGGTCTCCAATTCTTGAAGGCTTCTATGTCGAGCACGTCGTTGCTTACGATGTTAACGTCTACGTGAATAGGAGTGACGTCATATTTATCCTTTAATCCGAGGCTGACGAATGTGTTTGTATCTTTTATACGATAAACGAAGTTGCTTCGTCCCTGAATCATTCCCTGGTTTATGAGCTTCTGGAATGGTTCCTCTTTTACGCTGTAGCCGTAGTCGTACAAGAATTTGTTCCAGAATCGGCTGTAAATAAGGTGACCTGTAGCGTGTTCTGTACCTCCTACATAGAGATCTACGTTCTGCCAGTACTCGTCGTTTTCTTTGCTTACCAGCATGTTCTGGTTGTGCGGATCCATATATCTGAGGTAATATGCGCTTGAACCTGCAAATCCTGGCATTGTGTAGAGCTCGATAGGGAATACGGTCTTGTTGTCTATGAGTGAATTTTCTACAATCTTTTTGTTTGCTTCGTCCCAAGCCCATTTTTCTGCGTTTCCGAGTGGCGGTTCACCTGTTTCTGTAGGGAGGAACTTGTCTACTTCTGGAAGTTCAAGTGGAAGACATTCTTCTGGAATCATGCAAGGAATTCCGTTCTTGTAATATACAGGGAACGGTTCTCCCCAATATCTTTGACGGCTGAATATGGCATCACGCAGACGGTAATTGACTTTTACACGTCCGAGGCCGTTTTTCTCTACATATTCTTTTGTAGCTGCAATGGCTTCTTTGATTGTCTTTCCGTTGAGGCTGAAATCTATATATGGTTCAACTCCTGGACGTGGAGAGTTGCATACAATACCTTCCTTTGCATCGTAGCTTTCTTCGCTTACGTCGCAACCTTCTATAAGAGGTATGATAGGGAGATTGAAATGTTTTGCAAATGCATAGTCACGGCTGTCGTGAGCAGGCACAGCCATGATGGCTCCAGTTCCGTAGCCTGCAAGTACGTAGTCGCTCACCCAGATAGGTATCGCTTCTCCTGTGAAAGGATTTGTTGCGTAGCTTCCAGTGAACACGCCTGTGACTTTTTTGTCAATCATACGTTCACGTTCCGTACGCTTTTTTGTCTGTTCAAGATATTCATCAACTGCCTTTTTCTGTTCTGGTGTAGTTACAGATGCTACGAGCTCGCTTTCAGGTGCAAGTACCATGAAAGTTACTCCGAACATGGTATCGGCGCGTGTCGTGAATATTGTAAACTCTGTGTCGCTGTCTTTTACCTTGAATCTTACTTCTGTTCCTTCTGAACGGCCTATCCAGTTGCGCTGTGTCTCTTTGAGTGAATCGGTCCATTCGATTGTGTCGAGTCCGTCTAGCAGACGCTGAGCGTATGCTGAAACTCTCAAGCACCACTGGCGCATCTTTTTCTGGACTACAGGATATCCGCCGCGAACAGAGACGCCTTCTACAACTTCATCGTTTGCCAATACTGTTCCAAGTTCTGGACACCAGTTTACCATTGTTTCGCCCAAGAATGCTATTCTGTAGTTCATAAGAGTTTCGCTCTTCTGCTTTTCGTCCATAGCATTCCACTGCTCAGCTGTGATTTTGAGATCTTCGGAGCAAGCGGCATTTATGCCTTCAGTACCGTTGCTTTCAAGTTTTTCTATGAGCTCAGATATAGGCAGTGCCTTATTCTTGTCGTTGTCGTAATAGCTGTTGAACATCTTTTCAAAAGCCCACTGAGTCCAGTGATAGTAGTCTGGAGCACATGTGCGTACTTCTCTATCCCAGTCGAACGAGAAACCTATCTTGTCCAGCTGTTCGCGATAGTGATTGATGTTCTGTATGGTTGTAATTTCCGGATGCTGTCCTGTCTGGATTGCGTACTGCTCTGCAGGAAGTCCATAGGCATCGTAGCCCATAGGGTTGAGCACGTTGAATCCATTCAGACGTTTGTAGCGTGCGTAGATGTCCGATGCAATATAGCCAAGAGGATGGCCTACGTGAAGGCCTGCACCTGACGGGTATGGAAACATGTTGAGCACATAATACTTTTTCTTGCTTTTGTCTTCTGTCACCTTGTAGGTCTTGTTTTCAACCCAATGCTGACGCCACTTTTTCTCTATTTCTCTGAAATTGTATTCCATATAGCTTGATATATTATTTTTCTGTTATTCGGTGTAGATTGTTGTATTGTCGGCATTTGCATTTCAAATGCAACGTCGTATATCCTGCAAATTTACACCTTTTGCGTGAAACCCTGCTATTTTTTCTTTATTATTGAATATGTACGAGGCTAATTTGTAAAACCTGTCAGCTTTTCTTCTTTTCAAACTGCTTATTTGTCACTTTATGCCAATTTTTATGCTATTTAGCATGTGTGTGCGAACACAAATATTGATATATATCAACAAAACGCTAAAAATGTGTTGAAAAGCATCTTTTTTCTTGTAAACGAAACTGTAATGCTGCTATCTTTGCAGTGTCAAAAGAGAAAAGGATAAACAGTTAGTAAGAGATTGTTTTTAGGATTGCTGCTTTAAGCAGTTTGGTAGTAAAGATTAGTTTTTAGGTTAAAGGTAAAAAGATTGATTATGGAAGTTTTGACAGTTGTAGTAGCTGCATGCGTTGCAGCTGTAGTATTGCTGAGCAATGTTTCATTGTTTAAATAAATGAAACTGCTCGCAGACGATGAAAAGGCAGTGCCATTTCGGCACTGCGATGCAGGCGTGAAAAACGCTGTTCATCGTTTTTTGTTTGAGTGATTTATAATCCTTTATATTGGGCGACACTTGCGTAATGCATGATGTCGCCCTTTTTTATGTATTACCACCTATAGGCCTTGTCCGCATCCGGACAATACGGGCGTTGTTATTCTCTTTTTGTTTATTGGTCTGATTTTGCTTTGTGTATAAGCAAGTTGAGTGCTTTGCTTACAGAAATATCTGTTCCAGGAATGACAACTTCTGACGCTATTTCCGCAAGAGGTTCCAATACGAATCTTCTTTCTTTCATAAATTTGTGCGGAATTGTGAGGTTGGGAGAATCAATGATAGACGTTCCGTACATAAGAATATCTATATCTATTATGCGGTCTTTGTATTTTCCTTTTTCCGATTTTTCCATTCGTCCCATTTCTCTTTCGATATTCTGAGTTTCTTTAAGAACTTCATCGGCAGACAATTCTGTTTCTATCTTTACAGCTGCATTCAAGAACGAGTTTTCGCTTTCGAATCCCCATGGCTCAGTGACGTAAAATGTGGACCGTGAGACAACGTCTCCAATCTGAGTTTCTATTCGTTCTATGGCTTCGTTCATTTGTTTTTCCTTATTGCCGATATTTGTTCCAAGACTGAGGTATACTGTTGCCATTTTATAATTGTTTTATCAGATTTCGTGTGAAGGTATTTCTGATTTTTGAATGTGGTTATACCAACAAACTGTTTTATACATGTTTTGTTAAATATACCCTATTTCTTTATCTGAATTTCTGAAACGCCTGCATCTATATTGAGCTTAAGTTCTTTATTTTTCTTGCAATAGTCCCATTTGTCGGCGTTCTTGACATTCTTGATGTTTTCAGACTCCTTTATTATAAAAGTGAGAGGTGTCTGTTCATTTCCCTTTATTTTTAGCAAACCGTTGATGTCGTCATAGAATATATGAATATCATTATATTCTATACCTTCACCCGACGGCAAGTGTAGTGTTTGGGCTGAAGTTCCGTTGGGATACAATAAAATGGTGAATTCTGAGTTTCCAGATTCATTATCCTCATAGTATTTGCTGTAAATAGGAATAATTGATCCTGCTTTAATAAATAAAGGGAATTCATCCAGCGGGTATATACGTGTTACACTGTCGGATGGATTGAATTTTTCGTTGGTGAAGTAGTCAATCCATACACCCTCAGAAGGCAGATGAAATGAGGCGTTGCCACCTGCAGAAGTAATGGCCTTGGTAAAAATATATTCACCAACCTTATGGCTTTCTTCTTCAAAAGAAGTGTTTCTGATCAGTGACCCTCCGTATAGATGGCAGTCTACAATAGTTGAGAAAAAGTACGGAACAAGAGCCTTATGCATTTTAATACATTTCCTGTAAATCTGCTCGGCATCATTGCCGTGCCACCATGGCAGGTGGTTGCTGAAAGCTCCGTTTTCACCTCCATTTATCAGGCATGCGGTCATACTTCCGAACTGTGTGTACCTTATCAGCTGTTCTTTATTTGAGCGCTGTCTGAAGAATCCGGCAATTTCACAGCCTATAGCACCGTATCCTCTGAGAGCTGATGTGTATATGTTCTGAATCTGCAGTTTCAGACCTTTCCAGTCGCCTGAAAAATCGCCGCACCATCCAAGGTTCATCTTTTCCACACTTGCTGCAAATCCGCCTTGGTGTGAATATGGCCGGGCTATGATGATACCGTCCTTATTTCTGCTTGTTGTATAGTCAAACATGGTGTCATAGTAGTATGGACGGAACAGCTCATTGCTCATTTTGCCTTTCGAAGTTCCAACAATGTCGCCGAACCAGAATTCTCCTTGGTCGACTTTCCATCCATATACGCCTTTCCTGAAAACCTTGTCAAGTTGTGTTGACCACCAATCTTTGGCTTTCTTATTTGTGAAATCAATGTGTATTCCTTCACCTTTCCACCATTCGTGGGGCATGCTTTCGTTTATGCCGAGCTTGTTGGCACTCACATAGTCGAACGATTCGCATTTCTGAATTCTTGTGTCTTTGCCTTTGTTGTTGACAGCACCTGTAAGCCACAATATAACTTTGACATTCTTTCCTTCAAAATAATCAATCATTCCGTTGTGGTCGGGATATCTTGATTTGTCCCATTCGAAATTGTTGTATGCTGTGCTCCAAGGGCTGTCTATAATGACTGCGTCAACTGGTATATTTCTATTCAGATATCCATCGACGATAGATTTTGCCCCGGTTTCATTGTTTAGACTGTCCTCCCATACAATGTGTCCTAATGCCCATGCCGGTGTAATTGGTGGAGTTTGTGCATTTAGTGGGTTCTTAAATGCCAAAAACATTGACATAAGCAGTGTTTTGATAATAAGATGATGTTTTTTCATAAGTAGATTGTTTTGTAATATAGGTTGTAAAGGTGAGCAGTGTCAACTGTTTGTATGGTGAATATTTAACAATTCCAGTTACGGCATAACCTGACGGTGGCCATGCCGTAACTGGAAATATAAAATAGCAACAGGCTTTTCCTGTTATATAGTAATCGTTATTTATGCCGATAACAGCAATACATTTGTGCAGTAGCCCAAAAGGCTTGAGTAGATGTGCTTTACTCTGTTATAAGCATAGCGTCTCCGTATGTTCCAAATCGGTAATCCTCTTTGAGCGCTACGTTGTATGCATTCATAACCAAGTCGTATCCGCCGAATGCACATACAATCATGAGCATTGTCGACAGAGGCATCTGGAAGTTTGCAACCAACGAATCAGCTACACCGAATTCGTAAGGAGGGAAAATAAATTTGTTTGTCCAACCTTCAAATTCTTTCAGATGATGATCTGTGCCTACAGCTGTTTCTGTTGCTCTGAGCACTGTTGTACCTACAGCACATATTTTATGTCCGCCATCCTTTGAACGGTTTACAATGTCGCAAGCCTCTTTTGTGACAAACATCTGTTCGCTGTCTGTCTTGTGCTTGGTAAGATCTTCAACATCAATATCTCTGAAATTTCCAAGACCGGCATGGAGAGTAATATAAGCAAGATCTATACCCTTTATTTCCATTCTCTTCATCAGCTCGCGAGAGAAGTGTAGACCGGCAGTTGGTGCAGTGACAGCACCTTCGTGTCTTGCAAATATAGTCTGGAATCTTTCCAAATCTTCCTGCTCAGCTTCGCGTCTGCTTCTTATGAAATCAGGAAGCGGAGCCTCTCCGAGAGCATACAATGCTGCTTTGAATTCGTCATGTGGACCGTCGTAAAGGAATCTCAGTGTGCGTCCGCGCGAAGTTGTGTTGTCAATGACTTCAGCTACCATAGAGTTGTCCTCACCGAAATACAGCTTATTGCCGATTCTTATTTTTCTGGCAGGGTCTACGAGTACGTCCCAAAGGCGAAGCTCTTCATTGAGCTCACGCAAAAGGAATACTTCTATCTTTGCTCCTGTTTTCTCTTTGTTTCCGTATAGGCGTGCAGGGAAAACCTGTGTATCATTGAATATGAATGTATCCTTATCGTCGAAGTAATCGATGATGTCCTTGAATATTCTATGTTCGATTTCTCCGGTTTTCTTGTGAACAACCATCAGCTTTGATTCATCGCGATGGAATGTTGGATGTAAAGCTATTTTTTCTTCAGGAAGCTTGAATTTGAATTGTGATAGTTTCATAAGTGTTTCCCCTTTTTGAGTTGTTTTTTCTTAGTTGCCGTTTTGCGGCTCTTCATATTCTATTTCCTGGCTGTCCAGCCATTCATTGAATGTTTCAGGATCAAGACATTCGTCGATCTTGTACTCTCCAATACGTGTGCGCACTAGACCTGTAAGATAAGCTCCGCTCTGAAGCTCTCGACCAATGTCTCTTGCCAGCGCTCTGATATACGTACCTTTGCTGCATACGACACGTATGACTATTTCAGGAAAGTTGCATTCAAGAAGCTCGATGCTGTCTATTACCAGTGTTTTCGGCTTGAGCTCTACGCTTTTTCCCTTTCTTGCAAATTCGTAGGCTCTTTTGCCGTTTATTTTCACAGCCGAATATTCCGGAGGTGTCTGCTCTATAGTTCCAATGAACCTCTGAAGCACTGTCTCAACAAGTTCTTTGGTGATGTGCACTGTCGGATAAACGGCATCTTCTTCTGTTTCCTTATCATACGAAGGAGTTGTAGCACCAAGTTTAAGTGTGGCAATATATTCTTTTGTATGCGACTGAAGTTCATCTATCAGTTTTGTGGACTTGCCTGTGCATACAATCAATACGCCGGTTGCCAATGGATCTAATGTTCCGGCGTGCCCCACTTTCATCTTCTTTACATGCAGCTTCTTCGATATGGCAGAGCGTACTTTTGATACAACCTGAAAGGATGTCCATCCGTAAGGCTTGTTGAAGCTGAGAATTTCTCCTTTTATAAAATTCATTTTAGGCCAAAGTATAGATGAGGGTTGCACATCCTACAATTGCGCAGTAGATGGCAAAGTAGATCATCTTTCCTTTCTTCACAAGGTTTATCATCAGCTTGCATGCCAGGCATCCTGTAATGAATGCGGCTACGAAGCCTACAGCCAAAGCGAAAGGTGAAATGCCTGCCATAGCTTCAGCAGCACCCATTTCTATCATGTCCTTTATGTTGAGGGCCGCTTCGCCGAGAATCGGTGGAATGACCATCAGGAACGAGAACTGTGCGAGCTTCTCCTTGTTGTCGCCAAGAAGAAGTCCTGTACCTATGGTTGAGCCTGAGCGTGATAAACCAGGGAGCACAGCGACAGCTTGTGCTATACCGATTATGAAGGCATCTTTAAGCGATATGTGCTCTTTTTTGCGTGGACGTGCAAAATAAGAGAATGACAGCAGTGCTGCTGTTGCCAGCAGGCAGACGCCTACAACTGTGAGGCTGCTGAAGAATTCTTCTATTGTATCTTTGAAACAAAGTCCAACTATGCCCACAGGTATCATTGATACGATGATGTTGAGTGCATAGTTCTGTTCTTCGTTGAGGCTTTTGATGCCGTATGGGCTTCTTGGATAGCTGCTGTCAAATTTGAATAGACCTTTGAACAGCCATGTTATTTCTTTCCAGAGTATTACAAGTGTACTGCAAACTGTTGCTACGTGTACTGCAATCGTGAGCGACATGACTTTCTCCGGGTCGCTTATGTTGAGTATTTTTGCAGCCAGTGCGAGATGACCGCTGCTGCTTACCGGAAGATATTCTGTCAGTCCCTGAAATATGCCCATGATTAAGGCTTGAATCCAATCCATGTTGCTGTATTACTGTTTTTCTAAGTTTGTGTTTTCTGTGTCGTTCTCTTTATTGCTCTCTTTTGGTTTCCACATGATTGCCCCCAATATAGAAATGAATCCCAAAAGTGAAATCATAGGTCCAACCTTGATTCTTCTGTCGCTGAAGATGTCTGGATTGAATGCTTCTTCAGTCGAGCTTCCGCCTGACATGAGAATGAAACCTATGATGACGATAACCATTCCGGCAATCAGTAAAATGTAGTTTGTTTTGCTGAATGCAAAATTGCGTTTGTCCATATATCTGCTTTTTTATGGTTTGTTATTTTTTTGCGTTGAGATTTTTTCAGATGTGATACAGTTCGTTGCTGTTCATCCTGAGATATCGGCTCAGTGAAAAATATGTACATGTGAATGTTATGAGCATTCCGAATACGAGAACTGTTCCTCCGACAATATACAGTACCTCATCTGTTATGATGCTTGTAATCTGCGGTTCATAGTTCTTTAGCGCCTGCAGACCTACGTAGAGCAGGGCATTTGCCGCTATTACGGACATGATGCCAAGTATGGCGCTGCGCTTCAGGAACGGCTTGCGTATAAACCACCAGCTTGCTCCAACCAGCTTCATTGTATTTATGAGGAATCTCTGAGAGAATATTGTCAGACGAACCGTATTGTTTATTAGTGCAAAAGAAATGTATGTGAACAATGCCGCAATGATGAGCAGTATGATGCTTACCTTTCTTATGTTTCTGTTGACAGAGTCCATAAGTTCTTTCTGGTATATAACATCAACAACATTGCTGTTAGACCTTAATTCATTGTTTATTTTGTTCAAGCTGTCAGAATTGGCATATTGTGCATTAAGCCTGACTTCTATAGATGCCGTGAAAGGGTTGTAGCCGAGAAATTCTGTAGGGTCTGTTCCCATTGCCTTGCATTCCTCATTAAGTGCCTGTTCCTTTGAAATATATTCAATCTCCTTTACATACGGTTTTTCAGATATTTCTTGTTTGAAAACATCTATGTCTTTGTCGCTCATGCTCTCGTTCAGGAGAAGGCTGACATTGATGTTTTCACGCATATAGTCAGACAGATTCTTTGCTGTAAGTACGAAAAGTACTATCGTACCTAAAAGAATCAGCACCAGAGAAGTACTTATGCATGAAGTGGCAAACTGTGTGTTGAACAGGCCATTTGATTTGGTATTGTTAGGCATGGCTTTTTCTATAGAGTTATAATATACATTTTTGCCCGTACCATACTTCTGCTGTGCAGAAATGATCCGTGCATAAATGTATGTGTACCTAATGTCTTGCAAAAATGCAAAAAAATAATATGCTTCCTTGTCTTTTTAATCTTATTTAACAGCGTGCGGCGTTCGGGCAAACCTTGTTTCAGAGTATGGTCTGCCCGAATCCGTATTTGTTTTTATAAGACTTCTTCTCCCTTGAGCGTTGCAGAGCTTGAGTCTGTTATTCTCACCATTACCTTGTCGCCTATATGGTGGTTGCCTCTGTCGAATACTACAACCTTGTTCTGCTCTGTCCTTCCGAAAAGCTGTTCCTTGGAACGTTTGCTTGTACCTTCCACCAGTATTTCGAACACCTTTCCTATATCGTTTCTGTAGCTTTCTGCCGACAGCTCGTTCTGCAGTTCAATCATTTCGTTGAGCCTTCTTACCTTCACATCTTCAGGCACATCGTCGGGAAGATGCTTTGATGCATAAGTACCAGGGCGCTCGGAATATTTGAACATGAATGCCGAGTCATATCTGCATTCTCTCATGAGCGAGAGCGACATCTGATGGTCTTCTTCTGTTTCTGAATGATAACCTACGAATATGTCTGTTGTCAGTCCGCAATCCGGTATTATTCTCCTTATGGCATCAACTCTTTCAAGATACCATTCGCGAGTATATTTGCGGTTCATCAGTTTCAAAATCCTGTTGCTTCCGCTCTGTACCGGCAAGTGTATATGTTTGCATACATTAGGCATGTCTGCAATAACATGGAGGGTCTCGTCGCTCATATCCTTAGGATGCGAGGTGGTGAATCTGATGCGCATTTCTGGCACTGTTTCTGCAACTTTTCTCAAAAGCTGAGGGAAGTTTATAGGAGCGCTTCCGTCTTGTGGCTCAAACAGGTATGAATTGACGTTCTGTCCGAGAAGTGTCACTTCCTTGTATCCTTTCTGTTCCAGATCTCTGACTTCGTTAAGTATGCTTTCCACGTCGCGGCTTCTTTCTCTACCTCTGGTGTAAGGAACGATGCAGTAGTGGCAGAAGTTGTTGCATCCGCGCATTATGCTGACAAATCCGGATATGCGGTTACCGCAGATTCTCTCAGGAATAATTTCCCTGTATGTCTCGCTGAGCGAGAGCTCAACGTTTATGGCCTTTTCTCCAGCTTCGGCAGATGCGAAGAGTTCCGGCAATGTCAGATAAGCATCAGGTCCTGCTACGAGGTCGGCATGATGATTCTCGATAAGATCTTCCTTTACTCTCTCTGCCATGCATCCGACGACACCTATAATCAGGTTCTTGCCTTTTTTGCGCATCGAATTCAGAGCTTCAAGTCTGTTGAGTATTTTCTGTTCTGCATTGTCTCTGACAGAACAAGTGTTGAGAAGCACAGCATCTGCTTCTTCTATGGACTGGCAGCTTTCATAATCTGCCATCTTCATTACTGAAGCAATTACTTCGCTGTCTGCCACATTCATCTGGCATCCGTATGTCTCGATAAATAGCTTTTTCATTGTCTCTGGTGGTATTTTGAAGATTTGTTTATCTGCTTTGTTTCACGCTTTATGCGTATTTATTTCGCAGAATCTTTCATATATAGAATCTTTCAGTTCTTCGACGCTGATTCCTCTTGCTTCTGCAATATTTCTGTATACAGTTCTTATGTCGGCATCGGTTTCGTCAGTTTCGGCCCATAGGCATTTGAGCGGTATGGCTTTTGCTGTTTCAGGATTGAACATCTTTCCCAGCGAAATGTCAAATCCGTTTCTTGTCAGTTGCAATGCCGATTGAGGCTTTCCCCTGAACCCGTGTATAATCCATCTATGCCTTGCTTTTACAGCCTTTCTTATGGAAATGATTTCGTCAAATCCTTTTACACAATGTATTATCATTGGTTTTTCAACCTCTTCTGCTATAATTGCCTGCTTCTCCATTGCCATAATCTGTAGGGCAATGTCAGTTCCGCATATTTTGTCTATGCCTGCTTCTCCTATTAGCACTATATTTGTTTCGTACGCCCTGTTTCTGACAGCTTCTATGGCTCTCTCCCAATCGCAGTCTACGTTCCAAGGATGCAGACCGCATGACGCCATGCCGGTGCACTTGTCATCTGGTGTTATATTGAACACTTCAATCGTGTCCAAAGCTCCGCTGACCTTGTGGGTATGTATGTCTATGTAAGGATTTGCAGTCATATTAGTTACGGCACAGGGTCATATCCTGAACCACCCCAGGGATGGCATCTCAGTATACGCTTTATTGCCAGTATGAGTCCTTTGATAGGGCCGTGTTTCTTTATGGCCTCTATGGCATATTGTGAACATGTAGGTGTGAATCTGCATGTCGGAGGAGTTAAAGGCGATATGCAGTATCTGTAGAAGTATATTGGTATCAGAAATATTGCCGATATGCATTTCCTGATTATGCTGATGACTTGTTTAAGCCTGTTCATCTTTCTGCTTGCATGAAGTTTCAGATCTGTCGCTTTTCTTGTTCTTTCCGAATTTCTCTGCTATGGTCTTGAGCATTTTCTTCATGCTTTTTTCCACTGTAGCTGATGAAACTGTTGAATCGCTTATGCAGATGAAGGCAATAGCCAGGCTGTAGTCCTTGTCTTTCAGAAAATCCCAAAGCAAATATTTGTTTTTTCTGTATGCTTCACGTGCCAGACGCTTCATGCGGTTGCGTCCTACAGCGTGATGTATTTTTCTTTTGGGAACACTGATGAGAATTGAAGCAGGAATATCATTGTTCTTTGGAACAGACATGCATACAGCTCTGAAAGGGAAGGAGGCCATTGAGAGGTTCCCTCCTGCAAAAAGCTTTTCGATTGTAGTTTTCTTGTTCAATCGTTCAGCTTTGCATAATGTTTGCCTGCATGTCTGTTCCAAAGATTATATATGTCTTTTATGCTGTTGTCAGCTGTTTTTCTTTATGTAGTCCTCAATCATTGCCGGTACAGAGCGCAATTCCGGAGTCGGTTTCATGTCAACTTTCAGACCGTTGCTTTCGGCAGTTTTGATGGTCTTTTCTCCAAGGCATGCGATTGCAATGTCTTTCTGCTCGAAATTAGGGAAATTCTTGAGCAGCGAATTGATTCCCTCTGGACTGAAGAACACAAGCATGTTGTAGTCGAATGCTTCATCTGGTCCGAAGTCATTGCTGACTGTATAGTACATTACAGCCTCTGTGTGCTGGAGCTTCGCTTCGTCGAGCATGTTCTTTATGTCATCGTTGTGTACCGAAGACTGTGGAACGAAGTATTTTTCAGTCTTGTGCTTCACCATCAGCGGAATAAGATCAGCTATCTTTCCTGTTGGGCTGATGAATACTTTTCTCTTGCGGAACTGTACATATTTGATTATGTAGTGTGCAACCTGTTCTGAGATACAGAAGTATTTCATTGTCTCAGGAATGTTGACACGCAGATCCTTGCAAAGGTTGAAAAAGTGGTCTATTGCGTGGCGTGAAGTGAATACTACTGCCGTGTGGTCCAATATAGACACTTTCTGTTGCCTGAAGTCTTTTGCTGACATCGGATCGACCTTGATGAAAGGTCTGAAGACTATTTCTACACCGTACTTTTTCTCGATGTCAAAATAAGGTGACTTTTCTGTCTGTGGCCTAGGCTGTGAGACCAGAATCTTTTTTATCATCTTGCTATTGTTACAGTAAATTGCAGTTTGTCGTTTCCAAAACATGCACTATAATGAATATCGGCATGATTTCTACGGCGCAAAAATACAAAAAAATGAGCGAAATGCCATATTTGCGTATTTTAAAGTTGGTGAAAAGCCTGTATAACAGCAATATTTTACATAAAATTACGAAAAATAGTGTACATATAGACATTTCATACATGCTCGTGTTTGTGAATACTGAAGCTAATGCCATGGGGTAGGAGGCGAATGCCGAGAGCGATGCCACAAGCAGATACGACGTCATCCATTTCTTGCAATCTTCCTTTTTGAAGAATATGCTGTTTACAAATGCATATATTGCACATTTTATTCCGAAGTACAGCATTCCCCCTGCTGATATGTAGCCTATTATGTAGTATGGCGGTTCGCCGTAAGGCATGGACACGTTTTGTTCGGCCATATATCGGAAGCATATTATGCCGGCTGACACTGTGCTTATGCATGTCATTATCAGACTGCTTGTAATGTCGTTGCTGTTTGTGTTGATGTTTTCTTCCGAATATTTGCGTTTGTCTGAAAAGAACTCCTTTATCTTGTACAGAAGTATCCATCTGAATTTTGCGAATATCGATGCTCCTATAATGAACATAAGCAGCAGACCGCCGGTGATGAAACTGTCGTTTCCCGGTGTATATCCTCTTGTCTCCGACGGCATTCCAGGGTCGGGAAGTGTCTTTCCTGCAATGTAGTAGGTCGAGTCGGCCCACCAGCCTTCGTCATGGTCGAGCATGTGCATGCTGACATGCGATGTGTCTCCTTTTTCTTCGGGTATGACGACAGAACAGTATGTGGCAGAATCGCATGCGATGCTGTCTGCAAATGCTGTGCAGGTGTCATTCTGTTCGGCAGACAGTATTATGCCTGCATGGTTTGTTGTGGAATCGGTCCCGAAGTTGTTCATATCCTGGCTGTATTGATTGCTTTTTCTGTATTCCATGGTTTGGAGGTGCATATCATACGCAGGGCTTCAGATGGAGTATTGGCTGTCTCCCAGATTCCTGCATGTTCCGGACGCATGAAATGTTCATCCATTGCTTTGTGAAGCATGGCTATGAGCGGATCGTAGTAACCGTTTGTGTTGAGTATTATGATGGGTTTGCTGTATATGCCGAGCTGCTTCCATGTAATGACTTCCATCAGTTCCTCCAGAGTTCCGCATCCTCCAGGAAGTGCAATAGCAGCGTCAGAAAGTTCCGCCATAGTCTGTTTTCTGGAATGCATGTCTTCTGTGACTATAAGTTTGGTCATTTTGTCGTAATGCCATCCTCTGGCCACCATGAACTCCGGTATGACACCTACGGCTTCTCCACCGGCATCCATTACTGCGTCTGCGCAGGTGCGCATCAGTCCCATGGTGCCTGCACCGTTGACCAGTCTTATGCCAGCGGCGGCCATGAGCTTGCCCAGCTCCGCCGCCGCGTCATTGTATATTTTGTCTATCTGTGTACTCGATGCGCTGTAAACGCATACTGTCTTTATCATATCGTGAATCAGTAGAATAGCGCCGCACGGTCTGCACGGCGTTTAGTTATCGTTTAAAGTCCGAATACGCGTTTGATCTTGTCGACATAATCGAGCTTCTCCCATGTGAAGAGTTCAACTTCGATGTCTTTGTCGCCTTCGTAGCGGTTTGTGAAATGCTTTGTCACAATTCTCGGAACTCGTCCCATGTGTCCGTATGCGGCTGTTTCCTCGTATATCGGATTTCTGAGTCTGAGTCTTTCCTCTATGGCTTTAGGGCGCATATCGAACATTTCGTCGATTTTCTTTGCGATTTCACCGTCGCTCATCTTTACGTTTGAACGTCCGAATGTGTTGACGTAGATGTTGATAGGACGTGCCACACCGATGGCGTAGCTCACCTGGACAAGCATTTCGTCTGCCACGCCGGCAGCCACCATATTCTTTGCAATGTGGCGTGCTGCGTATGCCGCACTGCGGTCCACCTTGCTAGGGTCTTTTCCTGAGAAAGCACCGCCTCCGTGTGCTCCTTTGCCTCCGTATGTGTCCACGATTATCTTGCGTCCTGTAAGTCCTGTATCGCCGTGCGGACCTCCGATGACGAACTTGCCTGTCGGGTTGACGAAATATTTGATGTCGCCGTTGAAGAGTGCAAGGACATCAGGATTCTTTATTTCTTTTATTACCCTAGGCATCAGTATGTTGATTACGTCTTCGCGTATCTTTGCAAGCATAAGCTTGTCGGCCTTGTCCTGATCGCCGTCTTTCGGTTCGATGAATTCATCGTGCTGTGTCGATACGACTATTGTGTCTATGCGTACCGGACGGTTGCTGTTGTCATATTCGATTGTAACCTGGCTCTTAGAGTCCGGTCTGAGGTAACGCATCACCTTTCCTTCGCGTCTGATGTCGGCCAATACGCGCAGAATTTTGTGGCTGAGGTCCAGCGACAGAGGCATGTAATTCTCGGTCTCCTTTGTTGCATATCCGAACATCATACCCTGGTCGCCCGCACCCTGTTCCATTGGGTCCTGACGTTCAACTCCGCGGTTGATGTCCTGGCTCTGCTCGTGTATGGCAGAGAATACTCCGCAGCTTTCGGCTTCGAATTTGTATTCGGCTTTAGTGTATCCGATACGGCTGATAGTACGTCTTGCTACCTCCTGAAGGTCGACGTAAGCTTTTGACTTTACTTCTCCTGCAACAACAACCTGTCCTGTAGTAACAAGCGTTTCGCATGCTACCTTTGAACTTGGATCGTATGCAAGAAGTTCGTCAAGCACTGCATCCGAGATCTGGTCTGCGACCTTGTCTGGATGTCCTTCTGAAACGGATTCTGATGTAAATAAGTATCCCATTCTAATTTTGATTAAAAAAGTTGTTAAAATTAGTGGGGAGATATTGGGAGTAATGCATACAGACTTTAGCGCACGCCGTTAGTCTGTGTTTTAGCATTTTTTACTGTGGTTGCAAGCAGCCCAAATCTATCCACATGTTATAATTGCGTTGCAAATTTACTTATTTATTTCCATATTATATATATGATATAGCATAATACCATCTTTTTTAGAATGGTTTAACCATTTGCACGAGCGCTCACGCTTGTTGCTGTGCGGGCTCGAAATTTACATTCTGAGCCCGTGTAATTGCTGTTATAGGCTTGTATGGTTTGTTGTATATTGTATATTGGTGTCCTGATGTTTAGCATAAAGCTATTTGTCTGTGCGGATATTGTTTATGAGTGTAACTGTTTTGGTGATATTCTGCATAAATGATGTAATTATGTTGATTTGACTGATGTAGGGGATAATAGATTTTTAAAGCATATATTATAGTTTGTGGTACAACTTATTTAAGTATGGCAAATATAGTATAAGAGACGGCAATTATAACAAAAAGCCTTTGTTGCGTAAATAAGTACATTTGCAATGTACCTTATAAATAAAACTCAGTTTTGTCCCAGTAGGGTTTATGTGCAACCATTCTTTTAATTTTAATATTACATTATGAAAATAGCATGCTTTTACCCTGTTGTCTTGGACTTTTGTCCGTTTAGCTCTGTTCTCCAAAAAACTTTTTTCGGTTTACATCTTATAGAGTGATAGTTATATGATGTTTTGACCGGTGGGACAAAGGTTGTCTGTTGTTTTTTATATACGCCATTGAAGATGAAAGGCTCTTCGTAGTATTTTATCTTTTATCATATAAGTTACACTTAATTAAAATCTTATGAAACACACATTACTTTTGACGGCCTTATTGGCTAGCGGCATATGTCCACAGGACATATTTGCTGATGAATGGGTCAAACCTGTTCCTGAATCAACTCAATTCCAATATGGGGACACTCTTTATATGTGGAATATCGGTGCAAAAGGATTTCTAAGCGATGATGGCGGTGCATATGGTACACAGGCCATGATTGCAGACAAGGGTATGAAGATGTATATTGAAAAATATATTGACCCATCCCTTACACCTCCAGATTCGGTATGGGATGGAAAAACTTTGGTCATTAATGATTACTCAAACCAGCACAATAAATGGTGTCAGCTGTTTATCAACGATATGAGTGTGTGTTATGTGGATCGTAATGGTCAGCCGAACTGGTTTTTCGAGCTTGAAGACAAAGGAGACGGTATTTATAGAATCTATGGAGCGGATATTAATCCAACGATGAATCATGCAACATGGCCTGATACTTACATGGGTGCAGATCTTACCAATCCTGATGACAGGGCTCTGAAACCGATGCTTGATATTGTTAATGGTGCAAATATCGAGAATTATTGTGTGGATTGGTTTTTCGTGTCGCAAGAAGAGTACGAAAAGATCGAAGTCAAGTTTACAACATATCATTTGGCTATGGATCTGAAAGCCAAAATCGATGATGCTTTGGAGCAAGGTGTTGAAGTGCCTGAGGCGCAAGCTATATTTGAAAATACTTCGAGTACTGATGAAGAGCTTAAGAATGCAATGCAGCTTGTTGACATTGCGATAAGAAAATCTATCGAAGATTCTGCTAGTCCTGACGAACCTTTGGATATGGCGCTTAAAGGATTCCTTGTAAATCCTACATTCGATAATGATAATTCTGGATGGACGACAACCACTGGTGCACAAAATACTGGTCTTGCTTCCAATAAGAGCGATGGAGTAAACCTTATTGGAAATGCTTGGGAAAACTGGAATCCATCTCCTATAACAGGAAAAATGTATCAGAATATACTTAAGGCTCCTCATGGCGTATATAAGTTCTCTCTAGGTGTATTTTCTGATTCTGGTGCAGGAACTTATGTATACTGTTCTTCTGACAGTGCTGAGGTTATCGGTACTGCACCAAAAAAATTGGAAGTATTTACAACATTCGAAGGTGATACTCTCGAATTGGGAGTGAAGAAATACATCAAGCAAGGTCAGTGGATACAAATAGATAATGCTTCACTTATATACTATGGAAATAGTGTTGACTCATATAAGTTTTGGATTAACGCACTTATAAAGCAAGCTCCTGATTTTGCAGAAATGCATAAATCCAACGCTCAGTATGATACCTACTGTAAGTTGATAGAAGAAATACAGGCTCTTGAAACTAAGGATGAAGTAATTGCGCATTCTGATGTGTTTAAGAAGACTCTTGTAGATATGCAGGCAAATGTAGATGCATATAGTGCTTATGCGCAGCAGATCGAAAACGCAAAAAAGGCTGTCGATGAAATAAACAATGAGGAATTGAACGACTATATAATGGATGTTGCAGAGCCAAATCTTGAGGCTGGAGAAATGTCGACGGAAGAGATGTTGGCTGAGGTTGAAAATTTGAAGACAAAGATTCACGAAGCATATCTCAATGCTGTGGAGGAAGGAAAAGAATGTACATTCATTATTACGAATAATGATTTCAAGCATCAGCTTGATGGCTGGGATGTTGATCCAAATCTAGGCACTCCTTCTATTGGTGGACCAGATGATAATCCGAGTGTAGAAAAGTGGTCCGACAATTTTGACTTGTCGCAGAGTATAAGTGGAGTTCCTAACGGTATTTATCGACTTGAGGTGCCTGCTTTCTATCGTACAGAAGGACAAGACGCCGCTTATGCGAATCGTGAAACAGCTGAAGTTCTAGCTTACATATATATTAATGAAGAGTTTTCACCTATAGCAAATCTGATGAACAGTGCTGTTTCTGATCCTGATTTCTATAGCAATAAGTGGACTTCTCCTGATGGAACTTATGTTCCAAACGACATGAACAATGCTTCTCTGGCATTCTCTAAAGGACTGTACTTGAATACGATATACGGTGTTGTTGCTGATGGAAATATTAAGTTGGGTATACGCTCTACAGATGCTACGGCTGGTAACAGATGGAGTATTTGGGGTGCATTCAAACTTTACTATGAAGGTTATAAGGCAGATGCTATTAAGGATATACTTCAGCCTCTTATTGATGAAGGAAGAGATACTGTTGAAAATTGTATATTCTCAAAGGTTGATAAGGAAAAACTTCAGAATCGAGTTGTTGAAGCAAGCAATGCAATAGCAACTGATGCTGATGGTGAGACCTTGTTCGGTTTGTACATTGGTTTCAGAGAGCTCATTGATTCTGCTAAGGCGTCTGTCGCTTCTTATATGACAATGTTCAGTTATGCAGATCAGTTGGCCAACGTTCTTGACGAATGTCAGGAAACAGCATCTGATGAGGCAATAAATAACGCAGCAGAAGTTTATGACAAGGTTGTTACCGGTTATGAAAACGGTTCATTCACAACATCAGATGCAGATTCTATGGTGACTGTCATAAAAATGGCTATAACTAAACTCAGAATACCAGATATAGAGGCAAGTGATGATGCACCTGTTGATTATACGGCTGTAATTGTAAATCCTAACTACGACAATGAGGATAACGAAGGCTGGAGCGGTTCTTCACCATTGCATCAGACATATCATAATGCTGAGTTCTATAATACTAATTTTGATATGTACCAGATTATATACGGTTTGCCTAATGGTACTTACGAATTGAAACTTACAGGATTTTACAGAAGTATGAGTCTTGCAGTTGATACTTATGAAAAATATCTTGAAGGTAAAGATACCATTAATGCATTCTTGTATGCTGAAAGTGGTGGCGTTATAAGCAGCAATCCGTTGATGTCGATTTTGGACGACTATAGTACAGATGGACTTAACAGTGGTGTAGACGAAGTAAAACTGAAAGACGGAATGTATGTTCCAAATCAGATGATAACATGTGGAATGTATTTTGATAGCGGATATTATAGCGACAATTCCGTTATTTGTAAAGTTTCAGACGGAACCCTTAAGATAGGTTTAAAGAAAATGGTTACGAATAATGGTGATTGGGCTATATTTGATAGCTGGAAGCTTTTCTATTATGGTGACGAAAGTTCACATGAAGCAGACGGCGATGCTAGCGGAATAGATGGTATAGATGAATCAGATGTTGTTTCTCGTGTTTATTATACTCTTGGAGGAGTACAGTCTCCTGTTCCTGTAAAGGGTATTAATATTGTCAAGTCTGTAATGTCTGATGGTTCAGTCAGAATTAATAAGATTTTTGTCAAATAGCATGAATAGTACTTATTGATATAACGGGTCGGCCTATTCTTTGTGAATTTCCGGCCCGTTATTTGTAATGCTCTGGTTTGATTATGTTGTCTGTATAATCCTAGATGTCTTGACAGGTGTTTTTTCAAGTATATAAAATCTGTCATTATGGATAGGAATATTGTAAATGTACAATTGGGCATTTCCGAATTGTAGAATTGCTGAATATTGTATAATATTTTTAATCGATAAAATCTCATATTTATGAATAAACCAAACGTACTTTTGGCATTCGCTCTTCTGAGTGCAATATCATCATCTGTAGAAGCACAGGAGTTGAAATTAAGCTATAGTGCTGCCGATACAATAAATTCCACTACATTAAAAGATCTTTCTGGCAACGGATATGACGGAAAGCTTGTAGGATCCGGTATCAGCATTGGCAATAAGTTTTCTGAACAGAGTGTATTTATATCAACTTCCAGATTGAGGAGTGGATATGTTGATATTGGCGATGATTTTGGAGATGTAGTAGCAGGTTTGGATGAGTACACTGTCGCTATGCGTATTTATCTTTCTACTTCGTATTGGGATACTCAGAAAGAAGGAAATGTTTTGTGGTCGTTCGCAAATAATGACTCCATTGAAATTAGTGAAGATGGTTATGCTTCATTTAGTGCCAATAACATGGAATATAGTATTTCATTGACTGGGGAAAATGAGAAAACTTCTGTTTCTGCAAATAAAAATATTGATAAAGGTGAATTCAAATGGATTGTTGTGACATGCAAGAAGGATGCATCGGGGAATTTCACAAGAATCTACGAAAATGGTAAATGCGTGGCTACAGGCTTTGTTCAAAATACACTCTCTGATCTGGGAAAGACCAGGTTTAATTGGATTGGACGCTCTCCTCTTTATGACGTGGATGCTGATTATTCACGTGGAATGATAATGACAGATTTCAGAGTGTATGATGCATCTATGACCGATAAACAGGTAGCAGAGCTTTCAGGGGTTGAAGAACCTTCTGTTTCACCAACAAAGGTTTTGCAATATGACTTCAATGATACAAATGATGAAACTGGAACTTATAAAGGTTCTCTTGGCGGAAGTGCTAAATTGTGTACAATAGCTGATATCCCGATTCTTAGTCTTGGTGATAGGGATGGATATTTTGATATGGGTACTGATGTTGGTAACATAATCAGTTCTATTGATGGAGATTTTTTCATTTCATTGAATGTCTATATACCTACGAGTACAATTTTAGGTAACCCCGGCAACTTCTTTGTTAACTTTGGAAATTCGAGCTCTGAAGGATATATGCTCTTAAGCGCAAACGAGACAGAATATGCTATTACGCGAACTAATTATGCAGGAGAACAGGTCGTGAATTGCGGAAAGAGTTTCCCTACAGGTGAATGGACAAACTTGATTTTTAGTCAAACAGGCAATGATGGAACCATATACATAAATGGAACTATGGTAGCTAGAGGTAATATAACTCTTCTGCCTGAAAAATTGGGTAAAACATCACAGAATTGGCTGGGACGCTCTCCTTATACTGGTGATGTGTTCTTAAAAGATGCAATGTTCAATGATTTCAGGTTATATAAAGGTACATTGAATTCTGACGAGATTGTCAATATATATTCAAAGTCCACTCTTGGAATTCTTAATGATGTTGTCAATGAAGAGCTTATTGAGAATTTTGTTTCTAGTTTGACGTATGATTTTAAGAATCTTAGAACGAATATTGTTCTTCCTGTTTCATTCAGCAACGGTATAACAGCAGAATGGACTTCATCTGATGAAAGATATATAAAGGCGGATGGTACCGTTGTGCGTCCTGAGATTGGTGAGGACGATGCAAAAGTTGTTCTGACGGCAACTTATAGTAAAGGTAATATTTCAAAGACTATCGAGTATCAAGCTACGGTACTTGCCAAGTTCAGCGATGCTGAGGCACTTGCGTACGATCTTGACAATCTGAAACTCAGCGGCTGTCTGAACAACCTGAGAAGCGATCTTGTGCTTCCTGGAAATACAGGCGAAAACACCATCATCACGTGGAAGTCGGACAAACCGGAATATATCTCTGATGCCGGCAAACTAATGAAACTTTCCTCAAAGGGCGAAGGCAAGGTTGAGGTGACTCTCACTGCTACAGGATACAAGAACAAGGAAGTAGGTTCAAAGGATTTCA
>OGHV01000188.1_pt1 | contig 46763 bp, 28 predicted proteins | sample 1571551 | NCBI WGS metagenome assembly OGHV01 (sample SAMEA2581960, study PRJEB24529) | metagenome | biome: Human gut stool | place: China | collected 2011 | reverse complement strand
TCTCATTCAAGGCATTCAATGAGGGCATAAGGCTTAAGGACTGTATCCGTATGCATCAGAAGCTCATGAATGTGAGGGTTAGATGTGTGGCAGCAGACTCCATATACGCCAACAATGCCAACAGAAAGTTCTGCACAAAATATGGAATATCCACATCCTTCGTACGCAAGGGAAGGGCGGCAAAGGATGAGCCCTTGAGGAAGGTGCTCAGAAGTGAACTCTCCAAAGAAAGGGCCACCCGGCTTGAAGGAAGCTTCGGCACCCAGAAGCAGCATTACTCGCTCTCAAGGATAAAGGCCAGGAACAGGAAGACGGAAATCCTTTGGATTTTCTTTGGAATACATACGGCAAATGCCATACTGATGATAGATAAGGTCAGGAACAGAACTGCGAAAGCGGCATGATATGATTTTACAGACAGGATCAGAAGAGGTCATCCGGCTTCTTCAGAACCGTCATATCTTGACGGATAGAAATATGTGAGAAAACAAGAAAAATTCAATAAAAATGATGGCATAGGAAGTGATTATGTGTGACCATCTTCCTATGTCATCTTACTTTGAGGAACATTTACTGAATATCCCTAACATAGTAAAAAGGGTTGTTTTAAAATATTGAATGCGTACCTTTGCAACATCCTAAAACAATCTTTTTACCTTAAAAAATTAATACTTATTGAGAACAAAAGAGGTGTCCGTGAGGATCCCTCTTTTTTTGTATGTATATTCCATGTGTATATTCCTTGAAATATCTTTCAAATCCAATGGTCTCTTTTGGGAAGAGGACATGATTGTTGGATATATTACATTTGTTATTTGAAATAGTATGAATAAAACATAGGCTTTTATATATATAGGTAAGGTTGTTTTTAATGTATCAGCATATTGGACGTTTTGAAAAACTTTGAAAAAAAACTTCGGAAATATTTGCACATGTTATTAAAAGTCCTTACCTTTGCACCGCAATTGAGAAAGATACCTCACTTGAAAACATTGACATCGCGGGGTGGAGCAGTTGGTAGCTCGCCAGGCTCATAACCTGGAGGTCGTTCGTTCGAGTCGAGCCCCCGCAACTAATTAAAGGCTATGCAGATTTGCATGGCCTTTTTTCTTTATATATATTGCCCTGTAATATGAGTGTAAAGTTTGTTTATGTTAATATTGAGAGCGTAGCCATGTGTTTGACTGGATTTGTAGATGAATGATTGGTTTGGTTTATTATAAATTGTTGTCTTTTTATTGTTCTTTGTCTTTTTATTATGACGAACATGTGTTCTATTACAGTTTGTGATGATAAATCTTATATTGTTTTACTTTTGTGGGCGATTTAATGATAAAATGTAAGTTTTTCGCATGTTGTTTGTATTAATATACTCGATTTTTTTGGCTATTTAAAAAATCCTTACGAAATTCGCAAGCAAATGTTCTAATTATAAAAAAATAGCTAATTTTAGTATTATGCCGATAGGCAAGTTGCTATACGGCTGTGGGTTGATATTTAATTTAGTATTTTTAATTGTTATACATTATGAAGAAATTTCTACTTCTTGTTTTCATGCAGTTGCTTTTTTGCAATCTGTTTGCTCAAACAGATGTTTCAACTGCTTTAGATTTGAAATCAGGTGTGAATTCTTATGAATTGGAAGAAGCATCTGGCTATGTGACAGTATACTTCAAGTATACGGCTCCAGCTGAAAGTGGACAGCTCATTTCTGTAAGTTCTAATGGTCAGGCTTCTGGATTGAGTTTCAGCATGTCTGAGGATGGAACTTACAATACTCAGATTTATGGTATTGTATCTTCTACTGGTACAGTATTTCCTGTAAAAGCTGGTCAGACTGTTTATTTGGCTGTCGGTGTTTATAATACGACAACCGTAGAGTTTACAATGTCGGCTGAAAATGCTGTTGTAGAAGGTGGTGCTTCATGTGACGATGCAATCGCTATAACAGATGGCAAGCAGATGTTCATCCCTAGTCATTATGACAAGCAGACATATAAATCTGAGACTTATTTGTCTTATGCTTGCGCCGAGACTGGTGTTTTGGAAATGACATTCAGCAGTTATGTAGCTCAGGTTTCAATAAGCGAAGGATGCGACGGCGAGAGCACAACCATTTCTTTGTCTTATGGAAGCGCTGGTGCTATGTCAGGAAAAGCACAGGTTGAAGCTGGAAAGACATATATAATAAAGGTAGTTGCAAGCTCTACACCATTGATGGGTACATTTGTATTGACTCATCCTACATTGGGCTCTTCTTGTGACATGCCTTTTGATGGTAAGGAAAGTGGCAATGTATTGCCTGCAGAAGTTGGCAAATATTGGTATGCATACGTAGCAGAGAATGACGGATTTGTTGAAATGAGTTCTGAGGCTGGTCTTCCTGGTGGTAATATCAGTGTTTATTCTTCTTGCGGACAGTCTAATGCTGATGCAAGCGTAGATGGATGTTTCCTCATGCGTTTCAAGGTTACAAAGGGATATACTTATTTTGTATGCATCGAGAAAACAGAAAAGACAGCAACTGAAGAATTGTTCAATATGACTTATCGTGCAGCTTCAGAAGGTGACTCTTTTGAGAATCCTAAGACTATAGAATTTGGAGAATATACTGCACCAGAATATAATGGTACATATTATTATAAGGTAAATATTCCAGAAGGTGGCAGCAAGTTCTTGAAGGTCACTTCTGATGCTTCATTCTATAGTGCAAGTACAACTGTTGGCATATATGATGTTAATAACCGATACAGTGCCATTGTCAGCGGAACAAATGATATCAAGGCTGAGGTTAAGGGCGGTTCTTCATATATTATAGTATGGAATCTTGATGAAGATATAAATGGATTCAAGTTTAATGTTGAGGTTGAAGATATAGCAGCCGGCGAAGTTGCATCTAATCCTATTCAGGCTGTTGTCGGTGTAAATGAATTGGCTGGTGGCAATGACAAGTACTATAGCTACACTGCAACAATAGACGGATGGTTGAAGATCACTCCTGATGATATTCTTACAGAAATCAAGTTCCCAATAGTTTCAGGCTCTTATGTTTCATATAGAACAGCTGTTAAGGATGCGTTCTCTACTAAGACAGAAATCAAAGCCGGTGAAACTTATCTTATACAGTTCTCTGGCATGAGCAGTGACTGTACATTTGAGCTTGCTGAAAACAATTATGGCGAAGGTGAATCAATGGCTACAGCAATTCTTGTTGAAGGTGCTTCGGCTGCAGTTCCTGAAAAAGCACAGAGTATATGGTTCAAGTATGTTGCTCCTCAAAACGGAATGCTGACTGTAACATCTGATATCTTGTTTGAACAGGATGCTACTTATCAGTCTTCAATGGTAAGCGTTCAGCGTGAAGGTGACCAGTATCCTGTAAACATTATAAAGACTGATAGCGAAGGTTCTGAATTCAGAGGACAGTTCTCTGTTGCTGAAGGCGAAACTCTTTATGTAAAGGTAACGACTCTCTCAGCTCAGAGCGGCAAGACAGTTTCATTTGAGATCCGTGATTTCGAACCAGGTGAATCTTCAATGACTCCTATTGAACTCAAAAATGGAGAAAATACTTTGGGAGAGGCTACACGCCAGAATCCAATATGGTATTATGCAGACCTTAATGCTGGATCTATAAAAATATCATCAAAGGATTACTTCATGATGTCTCTTTATAAGGCTGATGATCTGAATACAGTTCTTGCTACATCAACTTACGTTGCTGGAACAGCACCTGATTATATCGGCTCTTATGTTTTGGACTATGCAGTAAGCGAAGCTGGACGTTACATTGTAAAGGTTGAGCAGACTAATGCCACAGGTGCAATTGTTACAGTTGAAGCTTCCATCAATACTGGTATTGCAGGTGTCGAAGGCGAAGGAGCTGAGGTTGTACCAGGCGTATCTTCTGTAATTGTTGCTCCTGCAGATGGTTCTGCTGTTGTTGAAATCTATGATATCTCAGGAAAGCTTGTCAAGTCTGCTGATATTGCCGGACGTACTCAGATATCATTGGCTGAAGGCTTGTATCTGGTTAAGGTAAATGGCCGTACAGTTAAAGTTGTAGTTCGCGACTAATACATCTTATCTAATATTTATTCGGTAGAGGCTTGAAAGAGCCTCTTCCGTTTTTTTGTTTAATCAATAATCAATAACCAATGTCAAAATTAAAGAATTTCATTCCTTTTGTACTTGGTCTCTTGTTTTGTTTTTCGGGAAATGTCTATGGCATCAAATCGAATCCAAAACCGGTTACTGTGGTACAGCCAGATGGTTCGTCTTTGACTGTTCGTATTCATGGTGATGAGAATTTTCATTACATGACTACTGTCGACGGTTTTCTTATCAGAAAGGATAAGGACGGATTCTTCAAGTATGATCAGCTGGATGCAAAGAAAGGTGTTCGCCTTCTTTCTGCACAGCGTGTCAGCAATGTCTCGGAGCGTTCTTCTAAAGAGCAGAAGTTCGTCAGCGGATTGACTCCGGTTCGCAAGCAGATGGATTTTCTTATGTCTTTCAACAAAGGTGTAAGAAAAGCTCCTGAACAGATCCTTTCGAAAAAGGTTTCATCTCCTCAGATTACAACTTGGAGTACAACCGCTGAAAGCCAGTATCTTGTGATACTTGTGAACTTTAAGGATAAGGCTATGTCTTTCCACAATGAAGACTTCACTTCATGGCTGAATGAACCAGGTTTTTCTGTTGATGGCGGAACTGGTAGTGTCAAGGACTATTTCCGTGACAACTCAATGGGTAAATTCATCCCTAACTTTACAGTTCTTGGACCGTATACCCTCGCACATGAGCAGACATACTATGCTGCAAATGATGAGTCTGCCGGCGGTGATGTCAATCCAAGAGACATGGTAGTGGAAGCCCTCACAATGGCTAAGGAGAACAATCCTGACATTAATTTCGCCCAGTTTGACAACGACGGTGACGGCTTTATGGATAATGTTAATATCATATATGCCGGTTACAGCGAAGCCAGCACAGGTAATGAAGATGACATGTGGCCTCATTCATGGACTCTTGGTGATCAGGCTTTTCAGATTGACGGCATAACATGCAACAATTATTCTTGTTCTGCAGAACTTGTCGGTGTTACAGGCACAAAGATGGACGGAATCGGAACTTTCACACATGAATTCGGACATATACTTGGTCTTAAGGACATGTATGATACAGACGATTATGTTGACGGCTACGGTATCGACCCAGGAGCTTACAGCTTGTATGCATCTGGAAGCTATAATAACGACAGCCGTACACCTCCTTGTCTTATGGCTTTCGAACGTATGCAGATGGGATGGTGTTCGCCAAAGGAAATAAAGAATGCTGAAGATGTAGAACTCAAAAATATAGCTGACAACGAAGCCAGATACATCAATTGCCAGCCAGATAGAGAACCGGGTACAGGTTTTGAGTGGTTTGTTCTCGAAAACCGTCAACAGACTGGTTGGGATACATACATTCCTGCTCACGGACTTCTGATATATCATTATGACTATACCGATGAAATGGTGGATGAGTATTGGTCGATAAATGGACCAAACAACAATGCAAAGCATCGTTGTATGTATATAATGGCTGCAGACGGTGTCGATGATGCTAATTCTCGTGCAGGAGATACTTATCCTGGACGTTCTGGAAATACAGAATTTACTTCAACTTCAAATCCTGCAGCAATAAACTGGAACGGTGATGCTGTAGATGTTGCTGTTACAAATATAAATGAATCAAACGGTTTGGTTTATTTCCAGGTTAATGGCGGTGTTGTTCCTAAATCTGTAATTCGTACTGAAGTTCCTACAGATGTCCGCGATACATATATAGGTGTTGATGCTACAATCGTCAAGAAGCTTCAGGATGTAAAGGAAATGGGATTCTGCTGGGCACTCAATGAAGAGCCTACAAAAGACGGCAATCATATAACTGTTCCTGTTGCCGACAAGGTAAACGCTAAGATCAGCGACCTTGAACCGGGAAGTCTCTACAATATACGTGCTTATATGGTTATGGCCGACAATTCTGTTGTTTACGGTGCTTCTATTCCTGTAATAACAGAATGCAAGCTTATGGAAGCTCCATTTATCGGCGACTTCAGTTCTTGGACAAACGGCGAACTCGACTGTTGGAAGATTGTCGATAATAATGGCGATGGAACAACTTGGATTTACGATGAGTCTGCACAGGCTATTGTTTACCAGTTCGATTATTGGAATGATGCTGATGACTGGCTCATTTCTTGTCGTATGAAGGTTCCTGAAAATGGTGCTCTTTATTTCATCAGAGGTGTGACCGAGACTACAACTGTTGAAGACCTTGATGTATATGTATCTACAACTACAAGAAATGTTGAAGATTTCCATCTTTTGAAGAGATTCTCTTTTGCTGATAATTTCGGAGTACAGGTTCCTGAGGAAGTTGATCTTAAGGAATATGCCGGAAAGGAAATCTATGTGGCATTTGTTTGCAAGTCTAAGAAACTTCAGACCAATCTTTGGTTGTGGCAGGTTTACCTCGCTCAGAAGTTGGGTACTCCTTCAATAACAAAATTCACAGCTGCCGACAAGGGACTTTCTGTAAGCTGGACTCCTGTTAAGGATGCTACCAACTATTACCTCGAATTCAACGAAGTTACAGATGAGGTTTACAACAATACAGTATTTGTACCTCTGAACGATTTTGAGAAAGTTTCTGGAAACGTTTATCCAAGAGCCGGATCATTGTCATTCTATGGAAATGGTGTTGTAGAAACTCGTGATTATCCTGATGGTATCACTGACTGTAAGTTCATTCTTGAGACTGGAGGTCCGTTCGGTTCAAGTACAATGAGCATAGAAGGTACAAAAGACGGCAAGGTTTGGGAAGCTGTAGGTCCTAATATCACAGTTTCAGCTGTCGATACAGAAGGTTCTGAAGTTATGCTTGAAAGCTATGTTGAAGGCAAGAAATACCGCAAACTTCGCTTCACTTTTGATTTCGGTGGACGTACTGCCAATGTCAACTATCTGACCCTTTCTTATGATGATGGATATGTATGGAATTCTCTTGCCAGCGGTAAGGTTGAAGGTACTGGTATCCTTATCGAAGAAAAGACTCCAGGTGAATTCCTTACAGGTAAAACTTATCTTGCAAGAGTTACTGCAGGTGACAACATCCTTTATTACGATTCTTCCGCACCAGCATATTTCACTTATGATCCGGTAGGTGTAGAAGAGGTTGGTTCTGATGAGTTGACTGCCGTAGCTTCTGGTGATGCAGTTGTAGTGAAAGGTCTGAATGAAGGCGATAGAATCTTGTGTACTACATCGGCAGGACAGGTAGTTTATTATGGCAACGCCGAAGGTAATTCATGCCGTTTTGCAGTTAATGGTTACAAAGGATTGCTTCTTGTACAGGTTTCTGGACATGAAAACAAGACTTTCAAATTGATGGTAAAATAATTTAGTGACAATAAAAATGAAATATTTTAGTTTAATTGCTTTATCCTTGATGTCTGCGGCTTTTGCAAATGCTTCAGCCCCAGATTCAACCATAAAGGTCAAGCCTAAGCAGGTTGCTCCTCCACCAGTGGCTCAATCGTGGAAAGCACCGATGCGTATGTCTTTGGACGGCGCTGCCGATGGAGTTCCTTATGGATTGCATCTTGTTGGTATAGACGACAAGACTGTGACTTTGCAGTGGAACAATCCAGAGCCGATGGATGGATATTATGATGATTTTGAAGGTCATTCAGATTTTGTTATTAATTCTCCAGGAACTGTAGGTTGGGATTTCTTGGATATGGACAACGCTTACACGTATACGTGGGCTGCTACATCTTTTCCTAATCAAGGAAGCAAGATGGCATTCATCGTAATGAATGTTGACAAGACCTCGCCTGCCGTAGCGGAGTATCCGGGAGCTAATCCTTATTCAGGAAGCAAGATGCTTGTTGATTTTGCTGTTGATGGAGGAAACAATGACTTTATCATTTCTCCGGAATTGAATTTCTCTGAAGATTTTCAGATAAGCTTCCGTGCCAAGAGTTATAATAATACTTATGGATTGGAAAGAGTACGTGTAGGTTATTCAACAACCGGAAAACGTGCTTCTGATTTCGTTTGGGTTTCAGAGGGCGACTATGTGGAAGTTCCTGCAGAATGGACTCTTATGAGCTATTCTATACCGAAGGAAGCCAAGTATGTTACTATAAACTGTGTTTCTCAGGAAGCATTTATGCTTTTCATTGATGACATATTTGTAGGAACAAACAAGATTCGTCCTATGGCTGCTTCTGCGAATAAGCTTAAGGGATTCAATCTCTACCGCGGTTCTCAGAAACTGAATTCAGAACTTATAACCGATATGGTATATTCTGATAACGTTCCTGAATATGGAGATTACACGTACAGTGTAACAGCCGTTTATTCAGATGGAACAGAATCAGCAAAATCAACTGTATTGGATGTTAATGTTCCAGACATTCGTCTTTTGCCTTTCGAAGAAGATTTCAGCACATGGGTTCTCGATGCCGACAAATGGTCTACGCCGGTCGACGACAAAGGCAATCCAAGCAAGTGGAGCGTCGATTATTATACTTATGGATTGGTTGATCCGTGCGCCGCTTACCAGTATTCTTCGTTGAAGAATTATTCTCAATCACTTGTGTCGCGTGAACTCAATACAACGGATAAAGCCAATACGTATCTTCGTTTTGACCTCCGTACATTGAATTATCGTAGTGTAACAGGCGATACTCTTTCTGTAGAAGTATCATGCGGCAATGGCAAATGGACAGAAGTTGCTTACTACACAAATGAGGAAGGTACTTATTCTTGGCGACAGAAGTTGATAGATTTGAGTCCTTATCTCACAAGCAATTTGTTCAGCATTCGTTTCCGTGCACACGGTGTAGAGGCATTCTATATCGACTATTGGTATGTTGATGATATCAAGGTTTGGAATCCACAGTGGACTTCTGGTAAACTTAAAGTCATGTGCGGCACTTCTGCCATGGCCAACACACCAGTGCTCATTGAAGGAGCAGGCGGAAGTCGCGATACACTCGTTACTGGAAATGATGGAACAATAAGTTTCTCTAAACTCGAGGTCGACAATTATACATTGACAGTCGATGTTGAAAACTGCAACCTTTACAAAGGTGAGTGGGCTGTTTCTGCATCTGGTTCAAATAACTTCACTATCCAGGTTACTCGTCCTGAAATAGAACTCAGTACAAGTGAAATACACGCTGAACTTAATGTTGAGGACAAGTTGGAGAAGACTGTCGATATAAAGAATACAGGTGACGGTGAAGTCGTTTGGAGAATGCTTCAGGACAATCCTGCTGGTTCTGGCGACATTACCGATCGTTTCAAAATTCAGAAGAGTTTCAATGCATCCGGCGACCTTCAGTCTGCTGTAGTATTTGATGGTGAATTCTTCTATACATCATCTTGGTACAACATTGGACAGTTCTACAAGTATGACAAGAATGGAGAGTTCCTCGAGGAATTCCATGTTGAAGGCATGTACTACAAGCTTGATGATATGGCATTCGACGGTGTATATTTCTATGGAAGTGACGATACAAACACAATCTTCCAGATAGATATGCGCAATAAGCGATTGGTGAAGACAATCACAATCGTCGATGATCCAGACATCAACATCACTCACATTGCTTATGATCCTCGTACAGATGAATTCTGGGTTGGAGCTTCCAACACATTGTGCCGTGTAAACAGAGAAGGACGTATAACTGTTGCTTCACACTCTATATCTGATGATGAGGATCTGGATATATACGGTTCTGCATACGACAATGTTACTCCTGGTGGCCCATATCTCTGGTTGAGCCATGAGGAAATCACATATCAGGGTGTCGAGCGCATCGTTTTGCGTCAGTACAATCTGAATACTCGTAAGCTTACAGATGTAAAGCACGAAGTTACCGATTTCGAAGGTTATCAGTACGGACCTATGATCTACGGTGCCGGAATCGAGACTACTACAAGTCTTGTTGAAGGAACTTTGTCATTGGTCGGAATTATGGAGCAGTCTCCTGCACGCATATATGTATATAACCTTTGCAATGCAAGCGACTGGTTGTCTTATTCACCTAAGGCTGGTGTCATCAAACCGGGCGAATCCCAGACTGTAAAAATTTCATACGATGCACGCAACGGAAAGGTCGGAGAGACATTCGAAGCAGATTTGAATCTGTATACTATTCCTGATGCGGGCGAACATAAGCTCGTTGCCAGCTACACAGCTGTTGCTCCTTGCAAGACACCACGTCCTGTATCGCTCACAGCTTCAAGCGACAATGGCTATGACGTAAACCTCGCATGGAAGAGCGGAGAAGCTGACAAGGCTCCTTCTGGATACAATGTTTACCGTAATGGCGTCAAGCTTAACGCTTCGCCTGTTGCTGCAACATCTTATGTTGATAAGGGTGTTATAAGAGGCGATTACTATTATTCAGTTACTGCAATCTATGATGGCAAGGAAACAAACCACTCTGATTCTGTAGCAGTAGAGCTTCTTGTCGGTGCACCTTATTATGCTCCTACAAATCTTGTATCTTCTGTGTCTGGCAACAAGACAGTTTCTTTGACATGGAAACAGCCGGGACTCATTCGTCAAAATGAAGCAACTCTTCGTTACGACAATTCTGTATGCTCTGACGGAGTAGGACTTTCTGAAGGAGGTTTCTTCTGGGTTGGTGCTAAATGGGACAGCGATGACCTGGTTGAGTACAGAGACATGACTCTCGACAAGGTTGATGTATATGTAAAGGAAAAATGTACAGCATTGTCTTTGAAAGTATACAAGGATAATCGTGCTGTTGTTACACAGATTGTAAATGTTGCTGACATCAAGTACGGTCAGTTCAACACTGTATCTCTTAAGTCACCGTTGAAGATCGAGCGCGGACATGAATATATCGTTTCTTTCCTTGTTGTTCATGATGCCGGTGTAATGCCTATCGGTATGGACAATGCTTCTGCTGTTGAAGGCAAGGGTAACCTTATCTCTACAGACGGAAAGAACTGGTCAACATGTACACGTATGGAGTGCGGTAACGGAAACATAAATATTGCTGCACATTTTGCTCCTGCAACAGACTTGGAAGAAGCACCTGTTGGCTATGACGTATTCCGTGATGGAGTGAAAGTCAATACTTCAACAGTTACAGCAACTTCATTCAAGGAGGATCTTGCTCAGGCTGGTGTTCACACTTACAATGTTAGATCTGTATATGCCGATGGTGGTCTTTCTGCTTTCACATCTGATGCTTCTGTTGAGATTCTCCAGCTCGGTACTCCTGTTGCTCCGAAACATGTAAATGCAGATGTTGAGCTCAACCGCACAGTGCGTCTGCGTTGGGACTTCCCAATTGAAGGAGAGTCTTCTTTCCCAGTAGACATCAAGACTGCGAAGGTTACTACTAATGAAGGAACTCTTGAGTATGTGAACCAGTTTGCCGGAAGCATGTCTGGCGAGATGGGTATTGCATCTGACGGTAAGTACATCTACACTACACTCTATTCAGCAGCTGGTACAATCAACAAGTATACACTTGATGGAAAATTTGTTGAAAGCTTCGTTGTTTCTGGCATTGAAGAAGGTATCCGCAACCTTGCTTATGATGGTGAGAACTTCTATGCTTCTACTACTGAAAGCTACATCTATAAGATTGATATGGACGCACACGCTGTTTCTGAGAAGTATTCTATTTCAGAGATTGCCCGCCATATTGCTTATATGCCTGATCTTAACGGCGGACGTGGCGGATTCGAAGTCGGTGACTGGGAATCTTCTATCTATGTCGACAAGCGTGGTGCAAAGATTTCTTCAGGACCTGTATTGAACGGTGCTGCAGGAACTGCATACTACAATGGCATAATCTATGCTTTCGAACAGGGTCATGAGAATCCGTTTGTAATTACTCTTTACGATGCAGAGACATATAAGGCTATCGGAAGTGTTGATCTTAAGGATTATGTAGAGCTCTCTCCTGAGACAGGTTCTGCCGCTGGAGGTATGTCTCTCATAACTACTCCTGAAGGATTGAATCTGCTTGCTATGGTTCTCCAGACATCTTCAAATGCGCGTTTCATCTTCCTCGATCCAGGTACAATAAAGGGACTGGAAGGCTACAACGTTTACCGCAACGGTGTCAAGGTGAACGCAGAACCTCTTAAGTATCGTTCTTTTGAAATTGAAGAGAAAGAAGCCGGCAAGTACAGCTACACAGTGCAGACTGTATACATCGACGGTACAACTTCCGGCTACTCTCCAGCTGCAGATGTTACAATCGTTGAACCGGGCGAATGTCCTGCTCCTTCTGACGTCAAGGCTGTTCCTGCTTCTTGCGGATATAATGTAAACGTTTCGTTTGTTGATCCTGCAACACTTGGAGCCGACGTTTATGAAAGTGCAGAGAATATTGCAGACGACCAGCCGTTCTCTCGCGATGGATGGACAAATCAGAACAACGCATGGACTGTTTCATCTGATGCCGCTTATCAGGGAAGCAAGTCTATCACTTCCGACGCATCTTCAGATGCACTTCTCATCATGCCTGTTGCACATGCAGACGGAGCTGATGCGCTCTTCTCATTCGTAGCACGCAACTCTGACGACCTTAAGGCAAACGGACGTGTTGTCGTATACACATCTGTTGAGGAATCACCTTCTGATGCAGACTTCGTACAGTATGCATCTGTTGCAACAACTGAAGCTTGGCAGAAGTCTACATTTGCACTTCCTGCATCTGTACGCTATGTCGCAATCAAGCATGTTGCCGGTGACCCTGCACAGTATGTTGATGCAATCTCAATGAGTGCATCCGATCCTGAACTTATCCACGGATACTATGTATATCGTGATGGAGTGAAGCTCAACTCTGAGCCTGTTACATCTGTAAGCTATACAGACCACAACCTCCTTCCTGGAACATACAAGTATCAGGTAAGTGCTCTCTACAAGACATCTGGATTGAGCGAACTTTCAGATGCTGTTACTGTAAATGTTGACTACAGCAATAATTTCCAGGCACCTGGACAGCTGTCTGCTGAAAAGGTATCAGGCGGTATCCGTCTTGACTGGAGTGCTCCGGCTCTCGGCGATGCTGTCAACCTCAAGTGGCACAGCGGTACTGTTCACGATGCTGCTGGTCTTCCTAGCGGTGGTGCATACTATGCCGGCGTTCAGTGGAGTGCAGACGACCTCAAACCTTATGAGAGTCTTTCACTTTCTGAAGTTGAGGTTTATGTAAACCAGCTCCCTGACCAGATGTTCCTTCTCGTATATGAAGGCAACGACCTTGTTCGTCAGCAGTATGTTCCTACTCTCAAGCAGTACAGCTTCAACTCAATCAAGCTTGACAAACCGCTTCCTCTCACTTCAGGACGTACTTTGAAGGTTGTGATCTATGTTCAGCACAATGAGATCACAGTTCCTCTCGGCTATGATGAAGGTCCTGCTAAGACTGGTCGTGGTGACCTCTATTCTTCTGACGGTGTTACATGGAGCACTCTTACCGACAATGATATCGACGGTAACTGGAACATAACACTTGTTCTCAGAGCTTATGCTGACAACGAAACAGCTCAGGCTTCTGCTGCTCTTCCTCGTTTCACTGCTCACACAAGTGGTGCGAACGCAGGCCAGAAGCTCATGACACAGGCTGTATCTGAGGCTACTTCATCACTTTATGCATTCGACGGATACAATGTTTACTGCAACGGCGCCAAGTTGACAGCTGAACCTATATCTGAAACTACATACTTCGACCGTGAGCCTAAGACTGTTGACTACTGTGAATATCAGGTTAAGGCTGTTTATTCCGGCTATGGCGAAGTTGGTTCTAACGTCGTACGTGTCATAACTACAGGCATTGATGGTGTTGAAGGCTATGACGGCATAAGCATTACTGCTTCAGATGGTAACATATATGTTTCAGGTCTTGCATCTGGTGAAAATGTATATGTTTACGATTCAGCCGGACGTATGGTAGTTTCTGCTGTTGCCGGCAATGATGCCGTTCTCTGCATCAGCATGTCTGCCGTACCTGAAGGTGTTTACATGGTGAAGACTTCAGGCAAGACTGCCAAAATCAATGTGACAAAGCGTTGATCTGACATTCTTATCTGAAAAGAATATCTGTTTAAGGGGATGTTCCGCACATGTGTTGCGGGACATCCTTTTTTTATGCCCTTTTAAAATCGCTTGCACTTTGCCGTGTTCTGTTTCTCGAGGGCCTGCATCGTCTTTTCCGAGGGCTCGCAGTTCAAGCCGCAAGCCCTCGCGATTGCAGTTGTGAGCCCTCGCATTTTTTGTAGTTTGCGCTTATGTCGCATTGATGGCTATGTGTTGTATGCCGGATGCTTTATAGTTTGGCTGAAGCCTTGATGGAAACCGCATTGTGCGCCATCAGATAAAGTTGTGGATTGATGTGATAATTTTGTTTTCTTGTGCAGCTCTTCAAAAATATTTGTTAAGTTTGCATAACCCAATCAATTGATGCTGTAGAGAAATGAATGTTAAGATACGTAAGAGAATTTTTCGTACTGTGGTGATGGTGCTCTCTGCACCTTTTATACTATTTGCAGTCCTTTCCGTCCTTATCTATATACCGCCCGTTCAGGAGTTTGCGGTACGCACCGTTTCCGGCTATCTGGCCGAGTCTACCGGCATGGATGTGACTGTTTCGGCCGTAAGGCTTAAGTTCCCGATTGATTTGTCTTTGCGTGGTGTTGACATCCGCAAGAAAGGCGAACAGGTTCTTGGTGTGGGCCGTATTGATGTCAGTGTAGAACTTCCTCCGCTTTTCAGCAGTAGGGTAGAGGTGGACGAGATTGACATACGCGACGGTCATGTCAATACTCTCGATCTCATTGACGCATGTATAATTAAGGGGCGTATCGGCCGACTGTTCGTCGACAGCCATGGAGTCCAGCTGAGCGAGGAACGCGCTTTTGTAAACAACCTTCTCTTATCTGATTCCGATCTTGATATTGCGATGCAGGATTCTGTACCGCCCGATACGGCAACTTCTTCCGAACCTCTTAATTGGGCCATCGAAGTTGCCAATCTTGATATTTCCAACGTTGGGCTCGGATTGCATCTTGCACCTTCTTCTGATAGTTTAAGCCTTAAGACTTATCTCGGACATATAGGTGCGGCGGGTGTAATCGATTTGGGACGCGAGGCCTACAGTCTGACTTCTCTTGAAATCGACGGCAGTTCGTTTGCTCTCAACAGGGGTGCATCTGCTCCTCTTAAAGGATTTGATCCTGACCATATAGAAATTACAGACTTCAATACCCGTATGGACTCTTTGTCGTTCTCATCCCTTACTATGGATGCAGGATTGCGCATATTGAGTCTCTCGTGCAAGGAGCGCAGCGGTTTGGCTGTCGTTGAGGCTTACGGAGGAGTTTCGGCTGATTCTTCAGGAGTAAGGTCTGTCGGGTTGCGTCTTTCTACAGCCGACTCAGATCTGTCGTTGCGCGGTAAGGCCGACTATTCTGCATTTGTACCTGGTGGCGATGGCCGTTTTGAAACAGCAATTGAAGGTGAAATCGGACGTAATGATATATTTGCCTTTATGGGCGAAGTACCGGAGGACTTGGTGCGTGCCTATCCACTGGTACCTCTGGTTTTCGGCATCAATGCTTCTGGCAACGTAGACACATTGGCTGTTGAACATGTGGATTTGCGCATGGCCGACCACTTCACGCTTCGCGCCGATGCAAATATGACCGCACTTCTTGATTCGCTCGAAAGAGAACTTCGTGCCGATGCAGTCTTTCGCTGTGCGGACATGAGCTTCATTTCCAAATTCCCAGCAGCCGAAGGTATAACCATCCCTCGCGGCACCCTTCTTGATGTCGATGCTTACATGCGTGGCGATGTGATGAGAGCCGATGCCAAATTGGCTTCTGGTCGTTCCATGGTAATGCTTACTGCCAATTATAATTCTTCTGCAGAGGCTTATATGGCCGAAGTTGATGTCCGCGACTTGCTTCTGAACGATTTCATGGCAATGACAGATACGTGCTTGTTCTCAGGTTCGTTTTCTGCAAAGGGACGTGGTTTCGATGCCTATTCGCCTTCGTTCAGATTGTCAGCCGGAATGCTGCTCGACAAAGCCCGCATCGGAGCAATCGATGCAGGCGGAATAAGTCTCGATGCCAAGGTTGGCGGACGCAAGGCCGATGTAGCTTTGAAATGCAATAATGCACTTGTGCAGGCTGACATGCATGCCGATGCTTCATATTCTCGCAAGCACATTGACGTTAAGGCTCTATTGGATATGCCTAATGCCGATTTGCAGGGACTTGGATTCTCGCCGACACGTTTTGATGTATCGACAAAGGGTGCGTTCGGCTTCAGTGGTGATATGGTTAAGAATTATCGTTTTGAGGCAGATGCCGAACGTCTGAATATTACGCTCGAAGGCGACAGCATTTTCGATTACAGCTTGTCTGCACTGGCTGAAACTTCTGCCGATACGACTTATGTTTCACTCAAGTCTGGCGACATGCAGTTCAGTTTTGCTTCACCTTCTGATGTCGACGGGTTGGCATCTGGCTTCGGCAAAGTGGCATCGGAGGCAGCCAGACGTTTCAATGAGAAAGTAAGACTTGACATCAACGAACTGAAGAATTATCTTCCTTATTCCAGAACGCGTCTTACTGCCGGAACCGACAATCTTATCCACATGATGATGGCACGTTCGGGCATGTCGTTCAGCGAATTGCGTGCCAACATCTTCACTTCGCCGAAAGAAGGTGTTGCCACAACTGCATATCTGAATACTTTCCGTAAGGACAGTATCGAAATTGATACTCTGCTGTTCCTCGTACGTCAGGATAGTGCCGATGTGCGTTTCCGCGCCGGTGCACGATGCAAGGACAAGAGGTTGTACCCTGGATTTGAAGCCTATGTTCGCGGTTCCATCGGACGCATCAATTCTGATGTAAAACTAGAATTCTTCAACAACAAGCACGAGCAGGGACTCGATCTTGGTGTTCGCCTTGAGATGGTTGACAGTACTGCACAATTCTCTCTCTTCCCGGAACAACCTATAATCGGCTTCAAGAAGTTCAATATCGAAGGAGCCAATCGCATAGACCTTGAGCGCAACGGACAGATTAATGCCGACCTCGTGCTCAATGAACCTGGAGGATGTCGTTTCGAACTTTCCGGTTCGCCTGCAGATACGCTCAAGCAGGACTTGAGTCTTGCCATAGAGCGTCTTGACATTGCTCAGCTTTTGACGGTGCTGCCTTTCATGCCTCAGATGCAGGGCAAGCTCAACTTGAAGGCCAACTACATTGAGGATTCCGACAACTATATGGTCAAGGGAAATGCCGGTATTGATAGTTTTGCTTATGAACATGTGCCTGTCGGCAACATAGGAGGTGATTTCGCTTATGAACCTCTCGAAGGAGGTGCACATTCGCTTATGGCGGCCTTGTCGCACAACAGCAGGCGTATTGCATATCTTGGCGGACGCTACACTGATGCTGACGGAGGTGTGCTCGATGCCGGCATGTCGCTCGAACGTTTCCCGTTGTCCATCGCTTCTGCTTTTGTTCCGGACCAGATGGTGGCTCTCCACGGTTATCTCAACGGAAATATGAAAGTGGCCGGACGTGGTGACGATATTTCCATCGATGGTTCGATTGATCCGGACAGTGCGCGCATAACTTCAGATATCTATGCACTCAACATCAGTCTGGATGAGACGCCTATCGCTGTGACCAAGAATAAGCTGGAATTCAACAAGTACAAGATTTTCTGGGCTGGTGAGAAACCGCTTACTCTCGACGGTTTTGTTGATTTTGCCGATGCATCGGGCATGAAGATGAGTCTGGATATTGTCGGTTCGGGTATTGAAATGATAAACGCTCCTCGTACTCAGAAGTCTCTTCTCTTCGGTAAGGTCTATTCTGACATTTATGCTCATGTCGGAGGTACGGCCGATAATGTCAATGTGCGAGGTATTGTGAGCGTATTGAGCAACACCGATGTGACTTATATAATGAAGGATACGCCGTTGTCCGTTGATGACCGTTTGAACGACATTGTGACCTTTGTCGATTTCAATGCTCCGCCTCAGGCTGCCGACGACGAGGAAAAAGCTTCGTTCATGGGCATTGACATGCGCATGCAGCTCGAGGTACGTGACGGTGCACGTTTCAAATGCGAACTCAGTGCCGACCGACAGAGCTACATCAACTTCGAAGGTGGCGGATCGCTCGTGTTCTCCAGCACTCCTGAAGGTGTGATGAGTCTGCAGGGACGCTATACCGTTAATGATGGCGAAATGAAATACTCTCTGCCTGTCATTCCTCTGAAGACGTTCAGTCTCCGTTCGGGAAGTTATGTAGAATTCCGTGGTGATCCTATGAATCCAATGCTGAACATTGCAGCTGTTGAGCGCACCAAGGCCAGCGTCAGTGACGAAAATGGTGGAAGTCGTTCTGTTGTCTTCGATGTCGGACTTAAGGTTACGAATACGCTTGAGAACATGGGACTCGAGTTTACCATCGAGGCACCTGAAGATATGTCTGTTCAGAATGAACTGGCCGCCATGTCAAAAGAAGAGAAAAACAAGGTGGCAGTTGCACTTCTTGCAACTGGTATGTATCTGTCTGAGACCAACAGTTCTGGATTCAGTGCAAGCAATGCGCTCAACAACTTCCTGCAGAGCGAAATCAACAACATTGCCGGCCAAGCTCTCAATACAGCTGTAGACATCAACGTCGGCATGGATCAGACAACGCTTGAAGGTGGTGGCAAACGTACCGACTATACATTCAAGTTCTCAAAACGATTCTTCAGTAACCGCTTGAGTGTTAATATCGGAGGTAAGGTAAGTTCTGAAGCCGATGGCTATACCAACTCCAACGAGTCTGGTGCATACATCGATGATGTGTCGCTGGAGTGGAGGCTTGACGCAGGCGGTACCCGCTACATCCGTCTCTTCCATCAGAAGAATTACGACGATCTGCTTGAAGGTGAACTCACAGAAAACGGTATCGGTGTGGTTCTCCGCAAAAAGGTCGACAAACTTTCGGAACTGTTCATATTCAGAAGAAAACGTAAGGACGAGCCTGAGCCTTACGGTGCATCGGCTACGAAGGAAGCCGAAGGGGCAAAGCCTCAGAAAGAAGAGAACGGTGAAGTTGAGAAAACCGAGAATTGATGAACGAACTTTTCCTGCAATTATTTGATAAGACGAGAAAAAGAGTCTGCACAATGGTACATATTTCAGATATAAAAAATGGAATGTTGAAAACGGTCATGTTGATGATTTTGGTGGCCGTGGTGGTGTCGTGTTCAACAACAAGCAACTTGCCCGAAGGTGAGGTCCTCTATACTGGTATAAAGAAAACAACCATAAATAAGCCCGATTCGGTTAAGGTGTCCGATGCCGCACTTACTGAAGTTGAGGCCGCTTTGGCCTACGCTCCGAACAACTCGTTCATGGGAAGTTCGTCGCTCCGATTTCCTCTGCCGATAGGACTTTGGGTATACAATGCCATGGTCAACCATAGTCACAAGGGTTTTGGCAAGTGGGTGTTCAACACGTTTGCACGTCAGCCTGTGACCATTTCGGCTGTCAATCCGCCTACACGTACAAAGGTGGCTACCAATATCTTGCAGAATTACGGATATTTTCAAGGAACTGTAGACTATGAACTCATACAGCAACGCAATCCGCGGAAGCAGAAGATTTCATATACTGTAACTCCAGGAAGAGCGTACTTTCTTGATTCCATACGCTATGATTTCCCAGATTACCAGGACAGCATCGTCAGCCGTTTCCCGCGTTTGCGCCAGTTGAAGAAGGGTGAACAGTTCAGCGTCTACAATCTGGAATCCGAGCGTTCGCGCCTGTCTGAACAGCTTCGCAACAGCGGATACTATTATTATCGTCCTGAGTACATTTCGTATTTTGCAGATACGGTCCAGGCGCCGGGAAAAGTCCAACTCCTTGTAACTCCAAGTAAAGATATGCCGGCGTATGCATCGCGTCGGTGGAGCATCGGTTCTATAGGAGTGCGTATGAGACGCAACGTTATGGACAAGCTTACAGACACAGTCAGTGTAGGTGGTGTGCTCATGGAGCACTCTGGAGAGAGAATGCCGGTTGCACCGCGCATTCTGTTCAGAAATATGTACATACGTCCGGGAGACATGTTCAGCCAGCGCAAGGCCGATGCAACTACGACCAACCTTTCCAATCTAGGCATATTCTCTAACGTGCAGTTCGACTATGTCCCGCGTGACACGACCGATACATGTACCGTTCTCGATGTCATGCTCAACACAACCCTCGACAAGCTCATCGATGCCGAAGTTGATTTCAATATCACGCAGAAGAGCAACTCTCAGGTTGGTCCTAATCTGGCTTTGCTTTTCTCCAAGCGCAATGCTTTCCGCCATGGTGAAACTGCGTCCATACGTCTGAAAGGTTCCTATGAGTGGCAGACAAGCAAGTCTGTTCAGGGCAAGAGTTCCAAGATAAATTCCTACGAATACGGTATTGAAGCTTCATTGTCATATCCGTGGCTAGCTTTCCCCGGACTTGCCTCGCGCATGTATCGCTATCCGGCATCGACATCATTTAAGATTTCGGCCGACCATCTCAACCGTGCCGGATACTACCGTCTGCTCTCTTTCAGCGCCAACGCTTCGTATACGTTTAAAACATCGCGTACGCTTACGCATACATTCTCGCCTCTTGAGCTGACATTCAACAAGATGCAGAGTACAACTGCCAAGTTCGACTCCATCACATCTGCAAATGAGGCTCTGTACATAAGTTTGCGCGACCAGTTCATACCTGCCGTGAAGTATTCCATCACTTACGACAACACATCAATGCGCCGCAAGCGCATCACCACATGGTTCGAAGCCTCTGTCAAGGAGTCAGCCAACCTAATAGCCGGTATTTCGGCATTAGCCGGTTCCGACTTCAACCGTGAAGGAAAGAAACTTCTGGGCAATCCATATTCGCAGTTTACTAAGGTTACCCTCGAGCTTCGCAACAATTTCAAATTTACGCAGAAGAGCAGTATAGCCACACGCTTCTATCTAGGCACAGTCTTTACCTACGGAAACTCTTCTGTTGCACCATACAGCGAACAGTTCTATGCCGGAGGTGCGAACAGCATACGTGCCTTTGCCGTACGTTCCATAGGTCCGGGCGGATATCGCGATGCTGACGGGCGAGGCACATATCTCGACCAGTCTGGAGATTTCCGTCTCGAACTCAATGCCGAGTATCGTTTCTGCATAACCGGAAACCTCTATGGTGCACTCTTTGTCGATGCCGGCAACGTATGGAATCTTAAAAAGGACGACAGTCATCCTAAGGGCGAAATCACCCTCTCGCGCATGTTCGATGAGATAGCGTTGGGCACAGGTGCAGGTTTGCGCTACGACATGGAATTCCTCGTTTTGCGTCTCGATCTCGGAGTCGCTCTCCATGCTCCTTATGACACCGGCAAGAGCGGTTACTACAACATACCTCGCTTCAAGGACGGTATAGCTTGGCACTTTGCTGTGGGTTATCCATTCTGACAAGGCATAATTCATGTACATATAAATCAAATGTTTCAGGGGCATTCCGATTGCGGAGTGCCCCTGAAACTTTATTGCTGTTATCCACAGCGAATGCTTCATTAATGTTTTATAAATGTTTCATAAATATTGCCATGCTGTTTGCAATGTGTATAAATAAGTAATAAATCATTTTTTCAGCACCATATACATTCTAGTTTTGCACCGCAAACGAAAAATGACAGAAAAATATGAAAAAGATTGAATGTGTTATAATGGACTGGGCTGGAACAGCCGTCGATTATGGATGTTTTGCACCTGTAGCAGCTTTCATTGATGCTTTTGCTTCTATTGGTGTTGATATTACTGCGGATGAGGCACGAGCTCCTATGGGTATGACAAAGATTGATCATATACGCACACTGTTTGCGTTTGAGCGCATCTCTGGAGTATTCCGCAACGTATACGGACGCGAATATGGTGAAGAAGATGTTCTTAAGTGTTACGCAGAATTCGAGCGTAGATTGTTTGCAACATTGTCTGATTATACTGATCCTATAGAAGGAGTGATAGAGACGCTCGATGTCATAAGAAAATCAGGTGTCAAGATCGGTTCTACTACTGGATATACGTCAGAGATGATGAAGGTTGTCGTGCCTGCAGCAGAATCCAAGGGATACCATGTTGACAACTGTGTAACTTCGGACGGACTTCCTGGAGGCCGACCATTGCCTTTCATGATATATAAGAATATGTGTGATTTGGCTGTAGCATCACGTTTTTCAGTATTGAAATACGGTGATACGATATCAGATATAAAGGAAGGTGTGAATGCAGGAGTCTGGACAGTCGGTGTAATCTTGGGCAGCAGTGAACTTGGTCTTACCGAGAAGGAAATTGCAGAAATGCCTTCTGATGAGCTGAAGCGCAGAATGAGCGCCGTACGTAACAGAATGTATGCTGCCGGAGCGCATTATGTGGTAGAGAGCGTACGTGAACTTCCTACTCTAATTGAATCAATAAATGCGCGTATGTCTTCCGACAATTTTATGATGTGATAGTTTTTTAGATATTGTTGAACATTGAAATATAATAAAACACAATTATGAGACCTTATATATTGCTTACACCTGGACCGTTGACTACGAGCGAAACTGTAAAACAGGCTATGATGAGTGACTGGTGCACATGGGACGACGACTACAATATTGGAATAGTACAGAAAATCAGAAAAGAGCTTGTAGAGCTGGCTGCGTCTGACACATCAGACTATACGGCAGTTCTTATGCAGGGAAGCGGAAGTTTCTGTGTCGAGTCTGCAATAGGCACAACTGTACGTCCTGAAGACACTTTGTTGATAGCTGCCAATGGTGCCTATGGAGAGCGTATGGGCAAGATAGCAGAATACTACGGCATTAATTATAATCTTATGAAATTTGACGAAACTTCAGCCGTAGATCCTGCTGCGATAGAAAAATATCTTGACGAGCATGAAGAAGTTACTCATGTTTCTGTAGTTCATTGTGAAACCACTACCGGCATATTAAATCCTATTTCTGAGATTTCAGAAGTTGTCAAGAAGCACGGAAAGATATTTATCGTCGATGCAATGAGCAGTTTCGGAGGTGTTCCTATCGATATGTCTTCACTTGGCATAGATGTATTGATCAGCAGTGCAAACAAGTGCATACAGGGTGTTCCAGGTTTCGGTTTTGTGATTATACGCCGTTCTTTGCTGGAAAAATGCAAAGGCGTTGCCCGATCTTTGTCTCTTGACCTGTATGATCAGTGGAATACAATGGAAAGCGGACACGGCAAATGGCGTTTTACTTCGCCTACACATGTTGTACGTGCATTCATGCAGGCTCTTGAGGAATTGAAAGCCGAGGGAGGGGTTGAAGCCCGCCATAGAAGATATTGCGAGAACCACCGTGTACTTGTCGACGGCATGCGCAAGATCGGATTCAAGACTCTTCTTCCTGATAACATTCAGTCGCCTGTAATCACGTCTTTCCTTTACCCTTGTGAAGATTTCGACTTCAAGAAATTCTACGGTGAACTGAAAAATGAGGGATTTGTCATTTATCCTGGAAAGATTTCTCAGGCAGACACATTCAGAATTGGCAATATCGGCGATGTTTTCCCTGATGATTTCAAAAAGCTGACAGATACGATTTCGCGCATTTTGGCTTGACAGCAGTCTGGTGTTGAAATCAGTTATAACAATTCTTGCCGTCGCAGGCGCTTGTAAAATAAATTGCGGGCACTCGGAATTCTATTTCTGAGCGCCCGCAATTTATTTTGTTTGTATCTGCGTTATAGAAGTTTCAGTAAACGCTTCTCCCTGAGCAGTCCTTCAATGTCCTTGTCGGGAGATTCCATCATGATGCTTCTTATGACATCAATGTTTTCACATGCATATTTGTAGTATTTCATCTGTTCCTCGTTCAGCTTGTCTTTCGGTATCACCGTTGTGCGCATCTGGGCAAACTCTTCGAGTGACGCATCGTCTTTTTCTTTTACGAATATTATGCGTCTCGATATCGGATTGCCGTTGTAGTCGTTGGTCAGGTATATTCCCTTGAGTATGTTGGGATGTTCGAACACCGGCAACTGCAGGTAAATGACTTTCAGCGTAAATTGAAGTCTCTTTTGTTCATTGAAGAGCATGTAGCCTATCTGATGGCGTGAGAATATGCCTATTCCTGAATAAAATTCGCCCGACATGCTTTGTGAGTAGACCGTAGGTATTGTGTCGTTTTCTGCATTTGCAGGAATCAGATACGGTTCGATTTTCAGTCCGTCGGAGAATGACGAAGCACTGTATGCCGTGTAAAGTCCTTCGTAAATGCCTATGTTAGAGGCACATTTCACGGATTCTTTCTCCATGTCGTCAATGAATGTATGTGTATTGACAGGTCCGTTGCCGTGTTTGGGCCTTATGAGGAGCAGTGTGTCGTACAGCGAATCGATTGAGCCCAGAAGCTTTCGTTTCGACACGTTGTTGACCAGTGCCAGAGAATCGTCCAGTGCTCTGTCGGATTCTTCTCCGTTGGATATCATGTTTATATATGCCGGCAGCACCGAAGAATACAGTGAAGACAGAACGCTGGCCGCTATGTCGGTCTCTTCCGAAATGTCCTTCATTTTTACTCCTGTTTCCCGGAGCTTTTTCATCTGTTCGTAGATGGCTATCAATTTATCCATAGTATGTCCGAAAAAAATATTTGCAAATATAGTGCCTGAATGTTACATTCTTGTTAAAATATCACTCTATTTGTAACGATGCTGTTTCATTAATATTACATTATAAGATGTTATAAATTAGTGCAATTATACATTATAAATTAATATTTTCAGCATTTTACTTGGAATACTTTTGCAGTCGATAAATCGAAAAAAATATCAAAAGTAAAACTTATATATGAAACAGATTATCGACGTTAAAAGAAAATCAGAACTCATTCTGATATTGTGGGCCGGCAGTGCGGCGTTGTTGTCGTACTCGTTGGTGTATGCGCTGCGTAAGCCTTATACGGCTGCTTCTTTCGAAGGTTTGTCTCTTATGGGCATAGATTACAAGGTTGCTGTTACGACCATACAGATTCTTGGTTATGTGATAGCGAAGTTTTTCGGAATCAAGATCATTTCGGAACTTAAGAAAGAAAACCGATTCCGATTCTTTGTGGGTTCAGCAGTGCTGGCAGAAATCTCGCTCTTGCTTTTCGGAATGTTCGACGCTCCATTCAATGCATTTGCAATGTTCCTCAATGGTTTGTCGCTCGGATGCATGTGGGGAATAATTTTCAGTTTCATCGAAGGACGCAAAATCACCGACATTCTTGCCAGCCTGCTCGGAGTGAGCATGGTGTTCAGTTCCGGTCTTTCTAAGAGTGTTGGCCTCTTTGTCATCAATGATTTGGGTATTGATCAGTTCTGGATGCCGGCCATCATCGGTGGAGTTGCTTTGCCTCTGCTTGTGTTCATGGGATACATGCTTAAAAAATTGCCACGTCCAACTGAAGAAGACATTGCCTTGAGAAATGAACGTGTTGTTCTGGACAGCAAGGGACGCAAGAGCCTTTTCCTGAAATATGCTCCGATACTTACTCTTCTTTTTGTCGCAAACTTCATGCTTTTGGTTTTGCGCGATGTAAAGGAGGATTTTCTTGTGTACATATTGGATATGAGCAATCAGTCGTCATGGATGTTTGCACGCGTAGATACAGTCGTAACACTGATTGTATTGGGAATACTCGGTCTCTTCATGTTCTGCAAGAGCAATATACGTGTACTGCTGTCGCTCATATTTATAGTTGTTGCGGCATGTCTGGTGATGACTTATGTATCGTTCAACTACGCTGTTCTTGATCTGGAACCTGTTGTTTGGCTGTTCATCGAGAGCTTGTCGCTTTACATTGCTTATCTGACATTCCAGACAATATTCTTCGACCGTTTCATCGCTTGTTTCCGAATCAAGGGAAACGTTGGTTTCTTCATTGCCATGATAGACTTTATCGGCTATATGGGTACAGTGACACTGTTGTTCACTAAAGAGCTTTTTGCAGTCGATGTAGAGTGGTTTGCCATGTTCAACCACATAGCCGGATTTGTTGGTGCCGTGTGTGCTGTACTGTTCACCCTTGCGGGTATTCTGATATATCGGTTTTACCAGAAAAAATATGCTGTAGGCAAAAGCGAAGATTACATTATAAATATAGCTCAATATAAAACTGTTTGAATAAAGATGAAAACCAATTATGACATCATTATTGTAGGTGGCGGACTTTTGGGATGTGCCACTGCATACCAACTCTCCAAGCGTGGTGCAGGAAGCATTCTGCTACTTGACGGAAATGATATAGCTTCTCAGGCTTCGTCGCGTGCTGCATGTCTGCTCACCAGAGCCAGAACAAAACCTGGACTTATGGAGCTTGTACAGGAAACCTATGATTGCATATCTGAGATTGAGACGCTCTTGGGTGAGTCTTTGGAACTTCAGGAGTGCGGAAGCATAACGATTGCTTCGTCTGACGCTTCTTTGAAAGAGGTTGAGGCACTTGAGAAGGCTGCAAACAGTTTCGGCATTCCAAATGAACGGATAGACAGAAAGCGAACTGCTGAACTTTTGCCGTGGATTGATGCCGATGCGGTCGATGTTGCACTCTATATGCCTACTGATGCTTTCATTGATTCTGCAATGCTGTGCAACGGTTATGCCAAGGCTGCCGCTGTCAATGGGGTAGACGTAAGGCCAAAATCAAAGGTCAAGGAGATATGTGTCGACGCCGGACGTGTGTCGGGTGTAAGATTGGTTGACGGAACAGAATTCAGTGCACCTGTAGTAGTCAATGCCGCCGGTGCATGGGCCAACCTTCTTATGCGTCCTCTAGGAGTAGGACTTCCTTTTACTCCTGTAAGAAGTCATTTCTGGATTACAAGTGTCGACAAGGAACGTTTTCCAGCAGGACATCCTTTTACTGTCATTCCTGATGCTCGTGCCTTCACTCGTTCTGATGTAGGTGCTCTGATCATTGGTCTGCGTGAAAGCACATGCCAGTCTTTCGATCCGGCATCGCTTACAGACGGCCTGGAAGATTTCGATTTCAATAAATCTGCCAAATGGACTGTCATGGACGAATGTGCACCGTTTTTAAAGAAGTATCTGCACGACATTGATGAATTGCCGATTGCTCACTACATGGCAGGGCCTTCATGCTATGTTCCGGATGCAAAATTCGTGATTGGTGTAATAAAGGAATACGAAGGACTTTACGCCGTGGCCGGATGCTGTGGTGGCGGAGTTGCCGCTGGAGGCGGAATGGGGCGTCTTGCCGCAGAGCTGATTATGGGCCAGAATCCGTTTGTCGACCCAGAAATGTTCTCTCCTTCACGTTTCGGTGCGGTTGATCCTTTCTCGCCTGATTTCCAGAAGAGATGTGCTGATGCGCGTTCCAACAAGAAGGGCGGATAGACATTCCCGATTTGCATGTTATTTATTCTTTGGTTGTATAAATTGATGATTATATGAACAGATATATAGTATTTATGAAACAGGTTCCGCTGTCTACAAAAATAGATATGGACCCTGAAACAAAAACATTGAAGCGTTCTTCCGCGCTTGCACAGGTAAATCCCGATGATCTTCATGCTCTTCAGTGTGCGCTCGACCTGAAGAAATTGACCGGTGCCGAAGTTGTTGCTGTGACTATGGGACCACCTTCGGCCGAAGAAGTCCTGCGCGAGGCTTTGCAAAGAGGTGCAGACAGAGGTATATTGTTGACATCTCGTGCTTTTGCAGGAAGTGATACTTATTGCACTGCCAGGGTTCTTGCCACGGTGGCTGAGCGAATCGGCGGTTATGGCATTCTTTTCTTCGGACGTATGGCCATCGACGGTGACACTGCTCAGGTGGGGCCGGAGGTTGCCGGTATGCTTGGCATTCCGCAGTGTACTTATCTGGTTTCGATTGATAAGGTTGGAAATGAATCTGTTGTCTTGTCTAAACAGCACGGAAATGTCGTTAGACAGATGGAAGTGCAGTTGCCGTGTGCAGTAATGGTGGGCAAGGAGAACTCCCGACTTGACTGCCTGACATTGGCAGGATGGCGCAGGGCGATGAAGCAGGATATAACTGTATGGAATGAGAATGACTTGCAGCTCGATCTGTCATCCGTCGGTCTCAACGCTTCTCCAACCAAGGTGGTTTCTACGGAGATTCCCCAGAACACCAAGAATATTTCTTGGCTGGATTCGTCGGCAGACGTTGTGTCTGTGGTAGAAAAAATGTCTAACGTATTGAACTGTCAAACTTTATGAATACAGAAAAATCTTTTGCCATTCAGGTCTTGGAATACAAATGTTCCAAATGCGGTGAATGTGAGAAAAATTGTCCTTTCGGAGCAATTAAAATGAATGGTTATCCGCAGATAGACCCTTATGCTTGCCGTCTATGCGGTAAATGCGTAAGAACATGTCCTGATAAAGCTTTGCTGATGTCGGACAATGATTCTGCCGGAAATGTCCGAAAGGCAGACAACAGTTCCGGTATATGGGTTTTGGCCGAGGTTGATAATGGTAAGATTGCAAAAGTGACTGAGGAACTTCTCTGCAAGGCTTCCGAGCTGGCATCCGTTATGGGGTGGACTGTTGAGGCTGTGCTCGTTGGTTCCGGCGTTGAGCATTTGGCTAAGGATTTGGGACGTTACGGTGCGGACCGCGTTCACCTTGTTGATGAAGATTTTCTATCTGCTCTTGTCGATGAAGACTGTACTGAAATTGTCGTTGAACTTGTGCGGCGCATGCATCCGTCAGTCCTTCTGGTAGGTGCAACCCCTGTAGGCCGCGGATTGTCGGCACGTATTGCTTCTCGTTTGGGTACAGGGCTTACAGCAGATTGCACTTCGCTTGAGATTGATGCTTCTGACGGACTTCTAAAGCAGATACGTCCTGCCTTTGGAGGCAATCTTATGGCTACAATATGTACACCGTATAGCAGACCTCAGATGGCATCTGTACGTCCCGGTGTTATGCCTCGCAGGATTGTTAGTCCTGATTCTTGTGCAGAAATAGTCAGACATGATTTTTCTTCTTTCAGACGCGATGAGCGCATTGATGTTTTGAGCGAGAGCATACGCGAGGTGCAGGGATGTAATCTTGAAGACAGCCGTATAATCGTAGGCATAGGGCGAGGTGTGAAGAACCATCGTATAGTCGATGCCCTGACAGAATGGGCTTCGAAGATCGGTGCTTCTGTCTGCGGTTCGCGTGCGGCAGTGGAGTGTGGGCTGGTTGACGCTTCGCTTCAGGTTGGTCAGACTGGCAAGACTGTGTCGCCGGATCTCTACATTGCAGTAGGTATAAGCGGACAGATACAGCATACTTCCGGTATAAGAGGTGCTAAGAAAATCATTGCTGTCAATCCTGACAAGAATGCGCCGATATTCGGTATGGCGGATTATGGTCTACTGATGACTGCTGAGGATTTTCTTGCAGGTACAGGCTACAAGATATGAACGAATTTATGAAAGAAATCGTATTGTGTTTTATTATTTTCATGTCGGTCGCGTGCTCTGATTGCGCGGCCGACAGCCTTACAGTGAAGTTCAGGTCGAGAGCTTTGTTTGACATGACTGCCACTGATTACGGTAAGAAGGATTTTCAGGGATATACCAGTTTGGAAGATTTCCGTGTCGGTTTCAAGGCATCTTATGGAAGTTGCGGAATTAAAGCAGACTTGGGAATCAGTGAAAAAAAAGTGTCTATAAAGGACTTCTTGTTTGATTACAGCTGGGGTGATAATTGGACACTTTCTGCCGGCAATGGATATGAACCGTTTTCAATGGATATGTTGATAAGTACGGTCGACATGCGTTTTGTTCAGTCGGCATCTTCTGTCTTGGCTTTTACCGATGGACGGAAACTTGGAGTGACGGCCCATTATCACGGACAATCGCTTTATGCCGCTACTGGAGTTTATGCCAATTACGATGTGAACAGCATTGATGCCGATAAGAATAATTCTATTGTATCGACAACCCGAATCCTGTGGCGCAGATTTAGAAATGGAGGCGTTTTTCATGTTGGAGGTGCTTTTTCTGCTCGTTCCGCTTCGGTCAACAATGACGGACCTGTAACAGGAGTTTTGGAAAGCTGTGGCGTTAGTTCTATGTTGGGAGGCTCTGTGGTGAGTGCCGAGGTGTCTGATCTTGGAAGCGAGGTCAAAGGTTTGGCTGAGGTGTTGTACACTGCACCGCGCTTTTTGTTTCAGTCAGAATATTTCTTTGACAGGTTGAACCGCACAGGGGACAGAAAGGCGTTTTGGGGACATGGAGGATATGTGCAGGGAAGTTTTCTCTTGTTGGGACGCGGATTCGGCTACGATGCATCTGTGGCTGTTCCTGGCAGACCTTTGTCGGAAAGAGCTTTGGAACTGACCGCAAGGGTGAACTATACCGACTTGAACGACGGCCGTTCGGGCATCATGGGCGGTGAAGAATGGGATTTTTCTTTGGGGCTTAATTTTTATATCAACAAATATTTTGCTGTTAAGCTGAGCGGTGATTGTCTGCTTCCAGGGAAGAACTGTTGCGATGGGTATGCAGGCAAACTGTTTCTGGGACAGGCTCGTGTGCAATATATTTTCTGATCCGCGAAACAGTTTGCCATGCTTGAGGCACAGCTGTGCCTATGTTGTTATCCGAAAAGTTCCCTGAGTGCTTCTTCTACTTTTCGGACAGGTTTTACTTCTATATTCAGTTTTTTGCAGTCAATGCTGTTCATTCCGTTGTGCGGAATCAGTATGGTTGTAAAGCCCAGTTTTTCGGCTTCTGCAACTCGTTGGGTTATTCTTGCTACGGGGCGTATCTCACCGCTCAATCCCACTTCGCCGGCCATGCATACGTTGCGCTCTATAGGCGTATCGATGTTGCTGGAGAGGATGGCTGCTATGACGCTCAGGTCTATGGCTGGGTCGGTGACGCGAAGGCCTCCGGCAATGTTCAGGTAAACATCTTTTTGTGCGAGCTTGAAGCCTACACGTTTTTCAAGTACGGCCAAAAGCATGTTGAGGCGGCGCAGATCGAATCCTGTTGCCGAGCGTTGCGGTGTGCCGTAGGCGGCTGTGCTTACCAAGGCTTGAGTCTCTATGAGGAACGGGCGTATGCCTTCTATGGCCGATGCGACCGCGACACCGCTGAGACCTTCGCCGTCGGCCATTTCCGAGAGAAGCAGTTCTGACGGATTTGCTACAGGACGGAGTCCGTTGCCTCGCATTTCATATATACCCAGTTCGGACGTGCTTCCGAAACGGTTCTTTATGCTTCGCACGATGCGGTACATGTAGTGGCGGTCGCCTTCGAACTGAAGCACTGTGTCGACCATGTGTTCGAGCATTTTCGGACCGGCAATTCCTCCTTCTTTGTTGATATGGCCTATCAGAAATACCGGAACTGTATTTTCTTTTGCAAACTTGAGCAGCTGCGCTGTGCATTCGCGTATCTGCGACATGCTTCCTGGAGAACTTTCTATGCCTTCGGTGGCAAGCGTCTGCACGGAGTCGACAACAAGAATCTCTGGTTTTACTTCGCGTACGTGTTCGAAAATCTTTTCCATCGAAGCTTCGCACACCACCATGCATGTGTCATCTGCCGGCGAATCGCTCAGGCGGTCGGCACGCATCTTTATCTGGTGTATGCTTTCCTCACCGCTTACGTAGAGCACTTTGCGTTTTTTCAGACGCAAGGCTGTCTGTAGTATGAGAGTTGATTTTCCTATGCCGGGCTCTCCGCCTAGCAGAACGAGCGAGCCGGGCACGAGACCTCCTCCGAGAACACGGTTGAGTTCTTCATCGCCGGTGTCTATTCGCGGTTCCTCTCCGCCTTCAATGCTTCTCAGCGATACCGGTTTTGAATGAGTTGCTGTGGATGACAGAGATGTTGGAGTGAAACCCGATGACGGTGACACGCGCTGTTCCTTGAATGTGTTCCATTCTCCGCATGCCGGACATTTTCCTATCCATTTCGGTGAGTCGTATCCGCAATTGGTGCATACGTATGCTGTCTTGTCTTTTGCCATATCTATCTGTAATGTTTTTCTTGTTTGGAGGCTTTGTCTGGCCTGCTTTGTGCAAATGTAGCAATAAAACGTCTTCCTCACAGTGCTGACAATGGGCATAAACTTCAGAACTGTGCTTTTTTTCCGTATCTTTGCACCTCATGCCGTTGTTCGGCTGTTTATTAAGCACGTATACACATATATAGATATTTATGATTTCAGTTGATGGATTGACCGTCGAGTTCGGCGGCACGACACTTTTCAAGGATATATCTTTCGTAATAAACGAGAAGGACCGCATTGCGCTGATGGGTAAGAACGGTGCGGGCAAAAGTACTCTGCTTAAGATTCTGGCAGGGGTGCGCCAGCCTACACGCGGCAGTGTGACTGCACCGAAGGGTACGGAGATTGCCTATCTGCCTCAGCACTTGATGGTGGATGACGGGCGTACTGTATTCGAAGAAGCATCTCAGGCTTTTGCTCATCTGCATGAAACGGAAGCTGAAATAGAGAAGCTCAATGCTGAACTGGCTTCGCGTACGGACTATGAGAGTGATTCGTACATGGAGCTCATAGAGAAAGTCACGGCACTGAGCGAAAAGTTCTATGCAATCGACATGACGCACTTTGAAGAGGACGTGGAGAAAACTCTTCTTGGACTCGGATTTGAAAGGACTGATTTCATTCGTCCGACAAGCGATTTCAGCGGTGGATGGCGCATGCGTATAGAACTGGCAAAACTTCTGCTTCGCGATCCGGACGTACTTCTGCTCGACGAGCCGACAAACCATCTTGACATAGAAAGTATTCAGTGGCTGGAGGATTTCATCCGCACATCGGCCAAGGCTGTTGTTGTCATAAGCCATGACCGAAAGTTTGTCGATTCCATAACAACACGCACCATCGAGGTGACAATGGGTCGTATTTACGACTACAAGGCTTCGTACAGCCATTATCTGGAACTCAGACGCGAGCGACGTGAACAGCAGATGAAGCAGTATGAGGAACAGCAGAAGATGATTCAGGAAACTAAGGACTTCATTGAGCGTTTCAAAGGAACTTATTCTAAGACGTTCCAGGTGCAGAGCCGTGTGAAGATGCTTGAAAAGCTTGAACTGATTGAGGTTGACGAGGTCGATAATTCTTCACTGCGATTGAAGTTCCCGCCTTCACCTCGAAGCGGTTCGTATCCGGTCATTGCCGACGGAGTAGGCAAGTCGTTCGGCGACCATACCGTGTTCAGCGGTGCGTCTTTCACCATTGAGCGCGGAGAGAAAGTTGCTTTTGTTGGACGCAACGGTGAGGGTAAGTCTACGATGGTGAAGTGTATCATGGGCGAACTGGAACATGATGGACGTTTGGAGCTCGGCCATAATGTGAAGATAGGATATTTTGCGCAGAACCAGGCTTCGATGCTTGACGGCGAACTGACCGTTTTCCAGACAATCGATGATGTGGCAAAAGGCGATGTGCGCAACAAGATACGCGATTTGCTCGGTGCATTCATGTTTGGAGGAGAAGAGAGCACGAAGAAGGTTAAGGTGCTCTCCGGTGGTGAACGCACGCGATTGGCAATTCTAAAGCTTCTTCTCGAACCGGTGAATCTGCTTATTCTCGACGAGCCTACCAACCATCTCGACTTGAAGACCAAGGATGTGCTCAAGCAGGCTTTGCTCGACTACGACGGCACTCTGATTGTTGTCAGCCACGACCGTGATTTTCTTGATGGTTTGGTCAATAAGGTATATGAGTTCGGCGGTGGACGAGTTAGGGAACATCTTTGCGGAATATATGAGTTTCTTGAAACGCGCAAGATGGAGAATCTTCAGGAACTTGAAAGAAAAAATAAATGAAAACGAAAAAGTCCGGATTTGCGTCCGGGCTTTTTTGTTTTCTGTTTCTCTTAACGACAAATCAAATCTGTACTAACTTTTATCTGCATCCGTCCTCGTAGTTCCTGCATTGAATGTTAACACGGATGGGCAATGTTGTTACTGCATTCGGTGATTGATGCTCGGACAGATGAAAACAAATAGGCGGAACGTGAACTTTCCTGTTCATGTTCCGCCCAGCGGTATTATTCATTGAGTGTTCCGCAGTTGGGGCATACACCTTTTCTGCGCATCAGTTTTCCGCAGTTTCCGCAGACGTACCTGCGCTGCATGAAACGTTTGTACACTACATAATTTGCAAGAATGAATATCGGAAGCAATATGTAGCCGATATAGATGAACGATGTCAGATAGAAGAATATGTATACCACCATCGCAAGACCTACGGTTTCGAGTATGTAGCATACGGCATTGCCGAAGGTGAGGTTGTGGTATATCTCGTCGAGCATTGCCAGCAGGGACATCAGTACAAGCCAGGCATTGACGATGAGTACAGCCAGAGGCGCTGTAGCCGTCAGCGGATTCAGAGTAGGGTGGAAGTAGTATTCCTGCCAGAGATCCGGTGCAAAGTTGCGTATGCTGGCGTAGACGGTGCCGAGAGTGGCCGTGAGCACCATGAACAACGGTGGGAAGATGCTGTCCATATCTTCGAAACGGGCAATGCGGAGCGAACCGTGGCGTGCGCGGCGCAAGAGGAATCCGGCCATGCCGAGACCTAATATAACTGATATGCCTATGCCTCTGTATCCGCTGACCTTCTTGATGGCTTTGGAGATGGTGTCGTTAGGCACTACACCGTCGAGAAGTTCACTCTCTCTAATCCAGCCCATCGTGAACTGGTCGCGGGCTACCTTCACCCATATCGAGTCTATGGAGTCAGACGGTTCTACGCGTATGCTTGCTACAGCTATGATGTTGTCCTTGTACACGCGGCATGTGTCTTGTATCGGATTGTCCTTGTCGGGCAGTAGGGTAAGTGAGTCGTCGGTCACTTCGAAATTGAAGTTTATTCCGAAGTGGTGCTGATAGATGAAACGTATGGAGTCTATCTGTTCGGGAGTGAATTCTTCGCGGATGGTTGAGTCGGCCACGGTATCTTCGTTTTCCTGCAAGGCTTCAGCTTGTTCGGTCGCTTCTGCATTCGATGCCTTGACGCTTTCTTCTCTGCATGAGGCAAGGCCTATGGAGATGAAAAGCATGGCTATGAAGGCCGGAAGCGTGAGCGTCTTTATGGTCGGTATTTTCATATCAGTTCTATTTTTTAGAAGAATCGATTTTGTTCGTTTTTCCCATCCGCAGAGGAATCTGGTATTTTCATCTGTCCTGCTCGGGCATGGCACAAACCTTCATGATGCACTGTACACAATCGAATTCGAGCTTGAACCTCATTCCGTTGTCCATTGTCAGATACAGAGGTCCGCGATAGGCCTGGCTGTTGTGCTGGCGCTTGAGACACCATCCCATGCTGTAGCGTATGCAGTGGCGGCAGAACATGACGACGGCTCCCTCGCGGTGCTCTTTCTCGAATGCAGGTTCAACGACTTTTGCACCGTGCTCCTTGTAGAACTTCTCGGCCTCGCTGTTCATTACGTTGCCCAGATAAGTGATTTTTCCGTTTCTTGAAGGAAAATCTAGTTTTTCTTTTTCAACTCTTCCTTCCGATTGTGGACGGAAAGTGCGTCTTTCCTCCGTCATTTTTTCGACGAGTTCGCGTCTCCATGCACTTAGCTTTGACGAAGGGATAAACCAGTTCTTGGTGTATGCGATGTCTGTGTTTCTGGCTTTGAATCCTGTTCCTCCGAGTTTTGCCAGCTGTGCCGTTACGTTGGCGCTCTGATGGGTGCGTGCCAGCTCCTTTGGGCATTCAGCTGTGATGTGCGCTTCGCATCCGTCATCGTCCTTCATCGTGAGAGCAAATCCGTTTTCAGTTTCGTCTATGCAGATATCAACGGGTATGAAGCGCTCTGCAGAATCGTGTGCCAGAATCTGGTCGAACTTGTTGTCGCGGTTGCGGTAGAGTCTTGTTTTCGGCATCAGTATCGTCTGCAGTTCAAAAGGGTAGAGCTTGCCGTTCTCAACCTTGTTCACTCTGAAACCGTGGAGCTTTCCGTCTTTGCCGATGAAGCACAGACCGTCGCCATTGCTGAATGTCTTTGTTCCGGCAACAGTAAAGTAGTGCTGGCTGGTATCTTTCACCGTTCCGACAAATTCGCCCAAAGCTTTTGGCGTGTCGAAAGAAAATATCTTGTCGTTTCGGCCGTAGAGAAAATAATTTGTAAAACCGCGGTTGAAACTTTTGTTGACATCTGGAGTGAATTTGTATTCGCTCTTGCCCGACGAACTGCGTGCGTATTTGCCCTTGTGACGGCTGATTATTTCGTTGAGCCTGCGGCTGTAGGCCGCTGTGACATTTTTGACGTATGCCACGTCTTTCAGACGTCCTTCAATCTTGAACGAGGTTGCACCGGCTTCAATCAGTTTCTCCATGTCGTCGAGCAGGCACATGTCTTTGAGCGAAAGCAGATGCTTGTCACTGATAATCTTGTTGCCCTCATCGTCTTCAAGGTCGAACGACATGCGGCACACCTGTGCGCACTCGCCTCTGTTGGCACTTCGTCCGAAACAGTGCTCGCTGATGTAGCACTGTCCGCTGTAGCTGACGCACAGTGCACCGTGCACGAATACTTCCAGTTTCATGTCCGGACAGGCCTTGTGAATGCCGGCAATCTCCGTCAGCGACAATTCGCGTGCCAGCACCGCCTGCTCAAATCCTGCACTCTGCAAGAACCGCACCTTCTCCACCGTTCTGTTGTCCATCTGTGTGCTTGCGTGCAGAGGGATAGGCGGAAGATGCAGTTTCAGCAGACCCATGTCCTGAACGATGAGCGCATCGGCACCGGCTTCATAAAGTTCCCATGCCAGCTTTTCTGCATCGTTGAGTTCGCTGTCCTTCAGTATTGTGTTCAGAGCCACGTATACCTTTGCCCTGAAGAAGTGTGCATATTCTGCCAGTTTTCTGATGTCGTCCACAGGATTGCCGGCAGCCGCTCTCGCACCGAATCTGCCTGCCCCGATGTATACGGCATCGGCACCGTGGCGTATGGCCTCGATGCCGCATTCCAGATTCTTGGCCGGAGCCAGAAGTTCTATAGTCCGCATTATATAGTGTGTATATGTATTATGTAAGAATATACGTTGTCAGAACGTCTTCTTATTCTTTGATTTCGTCAATGTTGTAAGGAGTCTCCTGGTAAACATAGTAGTTCAGCCAGTTTGAGAAAAGTAGGTTGGCATGAGCCCTCCATCTGACCAATGGACCTTTCTCGGGATCATCGTCGCGGTAATAATTCTTAGGCATGTCGATTGGCAGTCCCTTGCCGAGGTCGCGCTTGTATTCCTGGTCGAGTGTATAAGGCGAGTATTCCGAGTGGCCGGTGATGAAGATTTCTCTTCCGCCTCGTGCTATGACCATGTGTACTCCTGCATCTTCCGACTCCGACACGATGTTGAGGCCTTCTACCTTTTCGATGTCTTCGCGTCTTACTTCTGAATGGCGGCTGTGCGGTACGTAGAATGTGTCGTCGAATCCGCGGAATATCGGAAGCATCGGTTCAAGCACATGATGCTCGAACACGCCGAACACTTTTTTATCTGTCGCATGCTTCGGTACACCGTAGAAGTGATACAGGCCGGCTTGAGCAGCCCAGCAGATGAACATGGTTGAGGTAACGTTGCGGTGGGCCCAGTTGAAAACTTCAGTCAGCTCGTCCCAGTATTTCACCTCGTTGTACTCCATCTGTTCCAGCGGTGCACCTGTAACGATGAGTCCGTCGTATTTGAGTTTCTTCATTTCGTCGAAATCGCGGTAGAACGCCTGCATGTGTTCTATAGGTGTGTTTTTCGACGTATGGCTTTTAATTTTCATGAAATCAACCTCAACCTGAAGAGGCGTATTCGAAAGCAGACGTATCAGGTCCGTTTCAGTTGTAATCTTTATAGGCATCAGGTTGAGTATGGCAATCCTTAGCGGACGAATGTCCTGTGTAGATGCACGGCTCGTATCCATCACGAAGATGTTCTCCTGCTTTAGCAGTTCGATGGCCGGCAATCTGTCTGGTAATCTTAATGGCATATCTGTTTCTTGTTCTTAAATACTGTTTCTTGCGTCTTCACTTTCGAAGCTGACAGCAAAGATAGTGAAAGTCGAATGTATAGTCAAATTGAAATTGCGTTTTCAATTTGATTCTGCTGATACGGATTCCATATTTTTTAGAATATACGTATCCGTCTCTGCATGCGTTATGCCTGCATGTTCTGTTTTGCAGTCATACGTCCTGAATTCCTCTGCAATTACTGACACATATATTTAATATGTCTCCGAAAAGGGCATTCCAAGCGGTTTTTCCATTTGTTAATGATATTTTGCTATTTTAATGCCCTATGAATTACCTAAGCTTCATAAAAGAACTATCTTTGTGCCCGCAAAAGCAAAAGTAATGTTTTTAAAAAAGGACAGAACTATGAAATTTTCAAATTTGAAGAAAACCATCATGGGAGCATTGGCTTCCTTAGTAGCAGTGAGTATGATTCTCAGTTCTTGCAGTTCATCAAAGAACGCTGCTGGTACAGCTGCACTTGAAGGCGAATGGAACATCGTGACAGCTTGCGGCAAGAGTGCCGAAGGTGGAATGAAACCTGCATTCATCAACTTTGCCAAGGACGGAAAAGTCAACGGCAACGCTTCTGTAAATTCTTTCTTCGGAAGCTACACTTTCGACGGCAAGAAACTTAAGCTCGGACAGGTCGGCATGACACGGATGATGGGACCAAGCATGGACATCGAAGATGCTGTAACAAAAGCTATCAACACCGTAGAAACAATAAAGATTGACGGCAAAAAGGCCACTCTGTTCGATGCAGACGGCAAGGAAGTCATGACAATCGAAAAGAAGTAAAAAATCAGCTTAACAGATGAAGCTTTAGGGTGACAGACGACCGGACAGAATAAACATTTAGTCCACTCTTCTTCGTAAAACCTGCAAGCAAAGATCATCATCGAAAAAAGCTATATCAAGACACAGCCCCGACGGATTAGGATTAGTTCCATTCCGTCGGGGCTTTTGTATCTAGATGCTTCAAACTATAGGCTATGTTTAGCTTGCTTAATATGTTTTATTCCTGCATGTGTTTTGTGGAATTTTATTATTTTCATAAGTGTTTTTCTGATCTGAAGAATGAAGAAAAAGTCTTTTTTTGCTAATTTTGTCATAATGCGAATATATAGTTAAATCTAAAACTTGAAAAATATGAAGAAATTTTACTTTGCCTTGATGGCTTTGTTGGGGTTGAATACCTGTGCTTTTGCAGACAATTGGATGAGTCATCTGCCTGATGAAACTTATGTTGCGGCTGTGTCTATTCCTGGTACACATGATTCTGGTACTGGAAATGGATTTGACGGTTTCTTGGGCGAAACGTTTGCACGTACTCAGGACATCAGTTTCGGTGATCAGTGGAAAATTGGCATACGTGCGTTTGACTTGCGTCCATGTACAACGAAGGATGGATATCTTAATATCAACCATGGAATTGTGGCTACAAAACTGCGTTTCGATGATGCTCTTTACCAGTTGCGCGACTCGCTTATCGCAAATCCTTCGGAATTTGTTGTAATACATCTGCTTCACGAAGACAGTGGCGACAGCGGTGATACTCCTTATGAAACGATGCTTATGGAACTGCTTCAGCGCGATGATCTGAAGGATTTCTTTGTCGATTTCAGGAAAGATCTTAAGGTTAGCGATATGCGCGGAAAGATGCTTATACTCAGTCGCGACAAGTATGCTTCGAAGCCTGTAGGAGGATTTATGTCAAACTGGTGCGGTTATATCGATTGGAATCAGCAGACACGTGGTGTCATCACTGGTGCAGGAACGGGAGCTTATTCTACCGGTGCTCTCTACATGCAGGATTTCTCAGATACGCATGAGGAGGGTGCTGTCGATGTGAAAATCGGTGGAATACAGAAATTGCTCGATTATACAACTACGCATATTCCTACAAGCCCTGTGCAGATTGTCTGGGCTTATAATTTCGCTTCGGCTTATTGCAACGGCTCTATTTCTACCAGCGACGGATATCGTGAGAATGCGTCATACACTCATGCTGCCATACTTGATTATCTGAAGACGCATCAGGCCGGACCTACAGGAATTATACTTATGGATTATGTCGGTGTGGATGAGAGCAAAGGATATGCAACACGCGGTGCTGAACTCGTTGATTCCATTATTGCTAATAATTTCAAGTATCTTGAATATGAGACTGAAGAATCACGTATCAACAAGGCTGTCTATGCAGATCTTTCAAAGATCCTGAAAACTTTGAATAGGGAATACAGCTCTGCCTCAAGAAAGATTAATTCACAATGTCCGGATGTGGCTGCTGATTACACCGATGAACTTGAGTCTATAAAGGCTTGCTTGGACAGCATTGATGCCGAAGTGGACAGCTTGTATGAACATGTTCTTTTGACGGAAGATTATACGATAGACTCCGAAGGTCTTTCGGATCAAATCAGTGCGCTTGTTGATGAGGCTCTCAAGGCTCAGGCTGAGTTTGAGGCCACTGGTATTGATGGCATAGCTGATGAAGAAGAGAATGGTGCCTGCACATACTATTCTGTCAGCGGTAAGCGTCTTGTTGCGCCGAGAGAAGGACAGATTACAATTGTCAAGTATTCGAACGGAAAGGTGAAGAAGATCATCACGCCTCGCAAGGGGAAATGAGTATTCTTCAGCAGTGATATATATTAAAGAAGCATTGCTTTAGTTTGCAGTGTTTTGTGAGCGCTTGCTGCAGTTTTTGCGAGCGCGTGGAAATGAAACTCCGAGCCCTTGGATTTGAATCCGTGAGGGCTCGGAGTTTCTGTTCTTCTTATCTATGTTTTGAATTTTCCTACTTTTTAGGGCACAGATTGAACTTGTATTTCAATGACAGCATCACATATCTGTTGAGCGAGTTCACCCAGTATTCGCTCGAATCCTGCGAATTGACGTTGTAGTAGGTCGATGAGAGCTGGCCGAGAATGTCGAATCCGGTGATTGCGGCTACGAGGTTGCCCTTGCAGAATGAGCGGGTCAGCTGTGCATTCCATATCAGGTCGTTCGTGTTCATGCTCGATTCGTTGTAGCCTCTGCGTGAGAACATCTTCATGTCTGTGCCAAATTCGATTTTCCATGGGAGTGTGTATTTGAATGTGAATCCGTAGCTGAAATCAACCGCGTTCACGTCGTTGGCGTTGAATATGATGGTCTCGCCTTTGTAGGCTATGCGCCCTTGGTGGCTGTCACCTTCACCTAGTCAAGCATCTGATTGAGGTCTGCATTAGGGTCTTTGCGCTTCATGTAGTGCCGCGGTGCATCCATGTAGGTGTTGCGTGCTGTGTTTTTCACTTCGAAGTTGACGTAGCGGTCTTCGTAGTTGGGATGCTGGGCTAGAATGATGTATTTCTGTCTCTTTGCAGGTATCTCGAATCTGTAGAAGGAGTCGTATTTCATACCTACATTCTTGCTTGGCTTGTTGACCGTCATTGTGTCTACGATTGTGCTATAAGGGTGATTTTTGTGTCTGGAATACCTACATTTGTGAATGAGTTTTTCACAAGTCCCCACAATGAAATTTAGCGTTCCTTTTTCTCTTTTTTCTTTGCCAGATCAGTCTTTTGTTTTTCAGTACCGATGGCTATTCCATTTGCTTCGGCGTGGAAAGCACTGCCTAGAAATAGAATTGCTGACAGTATAACTGTACCGAGATTGATTGTGTGTCTTCATGGATTTTGTATGTTTACGCATTATTTTTATTTTAATAATGATTTCATTGTTTCGACAGTGCTTTCCTTTTCTGTCTTGTGATTTGCCGAGACATTAGATGTTCGGACTAAGAATTTTTTTTTCACCATCTTCGGTGAAGCCCCTGTGCTCTTGTTTCATATAGAGCCAGGACTTCACCGAAACCAACTAACTAACTTTTCAACTTACTATTGTTTTATTATACACACTTCATTTGGTGGAGCGGGTGTTATGCATTTTGTGGTTATATGTTTTAAAATCCTTGACATGTGTATGCATAGTTCGTAAGATGCTTGTGCGCAGTGCCATATAATTAAAAATGAACTCGTCATGCCTACTGTTGTATTTTCTGACAGAATTTTTGTTGCTTGGTGTATCTGAAATATGAACTTCTTGTCAGTACTGTTGTTTCTGAATGCGCTGTCGTATCTTGAATCGGTGGGGTAGTTCTTTAAGCCGTTGATTATGTTCTTGAGAAATGCTTCCGATGAACCGAAGTTTTTATCTGTTCTGTGCGCTTTTGTAGCGATAGTCTGTTTTTCTGTATTTTCTTTAACGTTTACGGCGCATCCAGCACTGATGGCTGCGGAAGTCAAGAAAATAACTATTGCCGACATGATGTATCTGGTATTCATTTTGTAAATATTTAATTCGTTTGTATAAGTTATACGCAGGATGCTTGATTCCATAACACGAAATGATGTTAAAAACGCTTTTGTACGTCTAACCTGCTTGTTTGCAGATAAGATGTTTTTCGTTTCGTATTAAGTATTGGCCTGCATATTCTGTTATTTATAATACATGATTCATGCCAATAATGTAATAGCTTGATTTTTAATGTTGTATCAAAACCTGACGTTCGCACCACTGTAAAGAAACTTTACACCATTGTAAAGTTTCTTTACAGTGGCCCAAGTTTTTATGTGTTTGCGTATGAGAAATAAAATGATGAGTTCTTTTTTGCCGGAGCTGTCTTTAATTTTAATAAAGGCTTTATCGTTTCTATTGTGTTTCCCCTATAAGTATTATGATTTGCCATAATTACTAAACGTACGGACAAGGAAAGTTTTTCACTTTAATAGGTGAAGACTTTGTGCTTTTTTCATAGTGCACAAAGCCTTCACCGGAGTCGCTAATCTTTTTTACTTACTATTGTTTGTTATACACACTTTATATTGTGGAGTGGGTGTTTGGAAATAATGTCTGCTTTCTATTCTTTCAAATCTTTGTTCCAGTTCATCGGGATAAGTATTTCGTTTGGAGTGTCTCCCTTGACACGCATGAAATATTTTTTCCCGTTTTCGCTGCGTGCACCGTAAACAATGTTTTTATTTTCATTGTCCATAAACAGTACGATACACTCTTTGTATTTCTCGTCTACTTTCAGCAGGTCATAATAACTGTTGTCCTTTATTTCATCAATGATTTTGCAGAACTCATAGTATTCGTCATCCAGCAAGGATTCCGTACGGCATATTGTTCCGCTGGTCTTGCAGGACTTGTTGTCGTCTTTCTGCTTTTCGCCTATGTAAATGAGATTATATCCTTCAGACTTCAGTGTAATGTCCTTTCTTACGGTTCCTTCTTTTGATGCAATTTTGTAGAAGAAACTGTCAAGCTTGTCCTGCGTTTCTTTGTCTATAGGCTTGCTTGCTGAATACTTTGACTTGCCGATGGATTTCAATCCGCCTTCAATGTTGTATGAAAGTTTGAGGTTGTTTCCGTTGAAACTGAGCATAGCCGCCGGCTGTCTTCCGTCGTTCAGCTTGGGCAGTATGATTATGTGGTTCAGTTTCATTGTTCCGGCGCTGTCTGTCCGTTCACGTATGGATTTTATTGATTCTATCTCATCCATTCTTTTTGATATACCGCTTACGAAACTGTTAAGCTCATCCTTGCTCCGTTTCTGCATTTCCTCCAGATATATCTTTTTGGATACAGAATCCTTGTAGCTCAAAATAGATTTGTTGTATTTGAGAACTGAATCTTTATCGTTCGGTACATCGTTCGTGAAAGTTTGCTGGCTAATGGTGTTCTGCGATGAATCTGCATTTTTCAGCAAGTTTTCAAAATGTCTGTTCTGTATGTCTTTCCCGACGTTTTTGTTGTCATACATGTATTCATATATGGATTTGCTGGCAACCTCAAATATGGTTCCGCCGGGAAACTGTTTTTTCAGTTCGCTGATGATTTCTTTCATCTTCTGCATGTTCGTGTCTTGCGCCGTAATGGTGTACGGTAATGAAGACAGTGTCGTAAGCAGTAATAATGATATGATGCGTTTCATTGTTTCTGATTATACTGATTGGTTTTACATGAATATTGTTGTTGAGTCGGTTGTTATGATTTCACCGATATATTTGTCTGCAAGTTCGTCCATGCTTGATGACATCCTTTCGTATTCAGCATAAATGTCTATTCCGTTGTTGTCTATAACATTGCCTCTTTCTTTCTTTACCTCTTGTGCGGTGAGGATATCATCCTGTACAGGTTTTGCAGGAACGTGTATTTTCTTTTCAATGAATACTGTGTCGCGCAGTCTTACTGTGTCAGTGAGGGTAATTGTTTTGACTGCTGTATCCTTCCGCTCTGACATCAATTGTGGCTCTGGCAATACAGTGGCGTCTTCTCCATTTCCGCCATTTCTTACAACAGTTCCAGCAATGAAGGCCAATATGCAGGCCGCAATTGCAGATGCGTGTTTCAGTGCGCGCTTCAGTGTGTTGCGTTTGCCGGTTGTTGCGTGCTCTTCCAGCATGGCTTCGTCCGGATTTTCTGCGAGCATGCTGCTGAGCTCTTCGTCCGTGAAATCAGGCATACCTGCATCAAACATTGCAAACATGTCGCGATACGGCAGCAGGTCGTTAGGCAGATTGTCCGTTTCGCGGAAGAAACGTGCCAATATCTGGTGCTCTTCCGTTGTTGTCTCACCGTCCATGTATTTATTGATGAGATGACGTATGTTGTCTATATCCTTATGCATGTCTGTATCTGGCTTTAAGTTGTTGTAACATTATGTTTCTTGCCTTTGAAAGCATTGCTCTTATGCTCGCCTCCGTAGAGCCCGTTATGCCGGCAATTTCGCTGTTCGACATGTTTTCCACTTGGCTCATGTGGAGTATTGCTCTGTATGCCGGAGGAAGTTTTGACGTTGCGGCGGTCATCCATTGACGGTCTTCGCTTTCCTCCATCTTTGTCTGTGGAGTCGACTTTGTCGTCATTTCTGCAATTCGGCTTGTGTCCTGCATCTCGTCCAGATTGACGGTTTCGTGCGCCTGGCGCAGTTTGCTGATGGCTGTGTTGCGTGCAATGGTGATAGCCAGAGCTGTAAGCTTTTTGTCCGCCTTATCGATTTTCCCGCGTGCAATCCAGAGTTTGAGCAATGTTTCTTGAGCCGTGTCCTCGGCTTCGTCCCTGTCGCGCAGGATGAACAGCGCTGTGTTCATGGCCTGTTTTCTGAGTGACGGGACCAGTTGCTCAAATTCTTTGCGGTCGATCATATCGGACTTTTATGTTGTGTATGATGTTTATGTGCATTGTAGCTGTAATTTGTGTGTAACGTTTTGTCTTTGCAATCCATCTTTTACAGATAGACAAAGAATGTAAACATGGAGTTGTACACGTTTTCAGGATGTGTCTGTCTGAATATAGGTGTCAGTCCCATCCGGCTTATGAATCCGAAGTCGCCGTAACCAATCTGCATGAGCAGGTTGAGTCCGAAACGATTGATGTCCAGATCATCGTCTATAGTACGTTTCTTTCCGTTGAGTTTGCCTCGCGAAAGTACGCTGAGCTTATAGTCCACTTCCGGACCTACGGAGATGAAAAATGATGATTTGCGCCCTTTTACCGGTATCTGGAATTCCACACATACAGGCAATCTAAGGCTCCATGTCCTCAACCATGTCTTGCTGTAGTCGTCCTTTGATTGTATGCAGTCTGTAGAATTGCCGTCGCTGACAAACATATAATCGTCCTTCAATCTGTTTATGGTTTGTGCAAATCCTAAAGAAGAAGTAACGGCGATTGTTCTTTGCCTGTTGAGCGTAATGGGCTTGAAGAGTCTGAACAGATACATACCCCATTCATACGACTTGCCTGTGCTCTGCGGTATTCCTGCATAAGAACCCGTTATGCCGATGGACGGACTTCCTGTCAGACGTGTTGCTCCCCAGTAGATTAAAGGAAAGTGTTCTTCAAATTTTCTTCTTGATTTAAATGCCGAACCCTGTTTCTTTTCTGTTATATTATTTACAATGTTGCTGTTGATGATTACGCTGAAGAATGCGTTTGATGAGTCTCTGGAAGCTTCGGTTGGGGGCATTGTCAGATTTGAGTTGACGCTGCTCCCGTTCAATTCCGTATTTTCACTTAAGTCCGGAAGACATCTTGCAGAAGCCGTTGCCGATGCAATAGAAATCAGCATTGCTGATACGATGAATCTTGTTTTCATATTTTGTCATTTTTTAATTTCGTTACTATTAATACGCAAGAAGTACGATTTTGCAATATTAAAAAATGTAAATTTAATATTTTTCTCCGTATCCTGCATTTGTAATTCGTTCGGTCTTGCAACTTTTCTCCTTAATTTTCAATAATTTGATGACATTGCTTATGTCAATGCTGTAATTTGTCGTTTTTCTTTTTTTATGCAATTGGCTGTTTGTGCCCATTGTAAAGAATCTTTATAGCCGTACTAAGCCTCTTTACAATAATGTCTTTTACAGTGAATAAACAAAAAAGGAACCGCTAAACTCCCGTTCCGCGATTCCTTGTGTGAATGAAAACAAATTTACTGTCTTTTCTGACTTTATTCAGTCATATTTATCCAAAACCCTTAATTCCGCAACACTATTATAAAATATTTTTTTTAAGTACCTGAGCAACA
>OGHV01000185.1_pt1 | contig 47242 bp, 39 predicted proteins | sample 1571551 | NCBI WGS metagenome assembly OGHV01 (sample SAMEA2581960, study PRJEB24529) | metagenome | biome: Human gut stool | place: China | collected 2011 | reverse complement strand
AGCTCTTCCTGGAGGCGCGCGACGCGTACCAGCGCGGCGACGCGGACGACCTCCTCATCTACCGGAAGATCTTCGTCGGGCACCCATTGGAGGGCTACCTCGAATTCTGGGCCCTCGCCTTGGCGCTCAAGGCCGAACCCGACGCCCCCGACACCAACATGGCGATGCAGAGCTTCATCGAGCGGCATCAGGGGGAATATCTGGGCGAGACCGCCGCGGCGCACTACCTGCGCGAAGTGGGCGGGAGGCTGAACCCCCTCCTCTTCGACGCGATCGACCAAAAGCTCGTCTGGAATGCGGACGACGCGGTGATCACCGCCTGGCGTCTGCGCTACCGGTTGGCTTCACCCGAGCGCGACGTTCGGCAGAAGGCGCTCACCGACGCGAAGATCCACTACCGCGACGGGAACGTCCTGACGCCCGCCATCCGCGAGTTGGGCGACGACATCGTCGCCCGTGACCGCAGCTGGGCCTGGGACCGCGTGATCATCCTTCTGCAGAAGGGCCGCTGGGACGAGGTGAAGCGCGCGCTCCCGTACGTGCCGCGCCCGGAACTCCCGGCCTCGATCGAGACGCTGAACGACATCCTTGAGCGCCCCACCGTGTGGTTCAACCGCACGGAAGCCGACGGGCGCCGCATTTCGGCGCGCCTTGCGGTCTTCGCGGCGCTGCGCCTCGCGCGCACGCAGCCCGAAATGGCCGAGAAGACGGTGCTCAAAGTCGAAGCGCGCTTGAGCGCCTTCTGGCGCGCGCTCCTTTGGAGCCGCATCGGCTACCACGCGGTCGTGAGCCTCAATCCGGACGCGCCCCGTTGGTACGCCCGCGCGGACCGCGGGGGGCTGCGCCTCAATCCCCTTCTCGTCGTCGACCGCGACGGGCTCGCCGCCTGGGAAGCCCGCGCGGCGCTTCGCGCGGGGAACTTCTACACGCTGGGCGGGATCATCGACCGGATGCCGGAGCACCTCCGGCGCACGGAAATCTGGACCTACTGGCGCGCCCGCTCGTACCTCGCGCGGGGGCTTCGCGATCAGGCGGAACCGCTTCTTCGCCGCATCGCCGGGAACACGACCTTCTACGGGAAGTTGGCCTCGGACGCCCTCGGCATCCCCTATGCGTTGGAGCGCGTGCGCGCGAAGACGCCGACCCCCGAAGAGCTGGCCCGCTGGGACGACCATCCGTCCTTGGAACGCGCGATCCTCTTCTACCGCATGCACCTCTACTGGGACGGGCACCGCGAGTGGAACTGGGCGATGCGCGGCATCAAGGGCCGCGACTACGTGATCCTCGCCGACTGGGCCGGGAGCCGCATGCTCGTGCACCGCATGATCAACACGAGCCTGCGCTCCGGGGATGAATCCTTGATCGAGCAGCGCTTCCCGACGCCGCACAAGACCTTGGTCGAGCGCGTGAGTTCGGCGCAGCAGATCCCGATGAGCTGGGTCTACGGGTTGATCCGCCAGGAGTCCCGCTTCATCCCGGCGGTGAAGAGTTCCGTCGGCGCCCAGGGCCTCATGCAGGTGATGCCCGCCACCGCCGCCTGGATCGCCAACCGCATCGGCGTCGAAGACTACCGCGATGAAAAGCTCACCGACCTCGAAATGAACCTCGTCTTGGGGACCGCGTACCTGCGCATGCTCTACGCGGAGCTCGACCAGAGCTTCGTGCTCGCCACCGCGGCCTACAATGCGGGGCCGGCGCGTGCGCGCGTGTGGCGCGCCACGCTGAAGGATCCGATGGAGGCGGCCGTCTTCATCGAGACGATTCCGTTCCATGAAACCCGCGACTACGTGAAGAACGTGCTCGCCAACATGCAGACCTATTCCATGCGGACCGACCAGCCCGTGAAGAGCTTCACGAGGCTTCTGGGCCGCGTGCTCCCGGCCTCCGCATCCAAATCCGAACTCCCATGAAGTGCCACATCGTCGGCGGCTGGGTCCGCGACCGTCTCCTCGAAGAAGAAGGCTTCCCCGTGCGTCCCAAGGACCGCGACTGGGTCGTTCTGGGCGAGACGCCCGAGGCGATGGTGCGCCGCGGGTTCAAGCCCGTGGGCGGCGACTTTCCGGTCTTCCTTCACCCGAAGACCCATGAGGAGTACGCGCTCGCGCGCACGGAGCGCAAAACCGCGCCTGGCTACCACGGGTTCGTCTTTCACGCCGCGCCCGACGTGACGCTCGAAGACGACCTCCGTCGGCGCGATCTCACGATCAACGCGATCGCGATGGATGCGGACGGGAACCTCACCGACCCCTACGGCGGCGCCGCTGATTTGCGAGCTCGCGTGCTCCGGCACGTGAGCGAAGCGTTTGCCGAGGACCCGGTGCGCATTCTCCGGTGCGCGCGCTTTGCGGCGCGCTTCCCGGAATTCACGGTGGCCCCCGAGACGATGGCGCTCATGCGCGGCATGGTCGACGCGGGGGAAGCCGACGCGCTCGTTCCCGAGCGCGTGCAGGCGGAATTTCAAAAGGGGCTCGAAACGAAGGCCCCCGAGCGGATGTTCGAGGTGCTCCTCGAGTGCGGCTTCTGGGCGAGGCTCTACGCCGACGTTCCGATGGAGGCGCCCATCCGGCGCGCCGTGGGCGACGTCGCCCGTGCGGGCCACCCGATGGCTGCGCGGCTCGCGGCGATGACGTTGGGGATGAGTTCGGGCGACGCGGCGAAGGCGTTCCTGAAGGCGCTCCGCAGCCCCGTCGACGCGATGGAATACGCGCTCACCCTGCACGCCGTGCGCCCGCTTCTCACCGCGCCGGCGACGCTCGTGAACCTTCGCGACTTCATGGTGCGCGCGGATGCGCTTCGTCGCCCCGAGCGCGCCGAAGACCTGATCCGGTTCGCGAAGCACCTCCCCGAGGCCGAAGGGGATCTGAAGGAAGATCTGCGCATGAAGGCGCTCGCCGCCTGGCGCTCGGTCGATGCGGGCGCCGTCGCCCACGCGCAGACGGACCCGAAGGCCATTCCCGGTGCGGTGCTCGAAGCCCGCACGGAAGCCCTCAGGGCCGTGCTCTGAGGAAAGAGATCAGATCAGCTTCCCGATCAGCACGATCGCGGCGAGCAGCAGAATCGTGCTCATGAAGGGGAGCTCCACGCGTCGGCCGAAGACGGTGAAGCTGAGGTCGCCGGGCAACCGACCGATCCCGAAACGCGAGAGCGTCGGGAGCGTCGTCAGCAGCACGACGAGAAGCACGAAGATGGCAAGAATCCAGCGCATAAAGGAACTTGAGTTTTCCGGTTTGCCCGACATTCTACGCGGCTAGAATGAGAATTCTTTCCCATCCAAGCCCCCTTTCGTGATGTCGCCCTCCGACGAAATCCGCCTCGGCTGCCGACGCATTCTGCTTCGCGGCCTCACCCTTCCCTGCGCCATCGGCGCGTACGAACGTGAACGCGGCCGCCTGCAGAAGGTCGCCTTTGAAGCGGACGTCTGGGTTCGCCGTCCCGAAAACGCCCGTGAGGACGTCCTCGACGACGTCCTCAACTACGACCTCATCGTGGAGGCGATCCGCAATGAAGCCGCCCGCGGCCACGTCGACCTGCAGGAAACGTTGGTCGAGCGGATCGCCCGGCACCTCGCCGCGCTTCCCGCGGTGGAGCTCGTTCGGGTGCAGAGCACGAAGCTCGAAGCCTACCCCGACGCCCGGATCGGCGTCGAAACCTGGCGCCGCGGCGACGCCGCGCGCCTTCGCTGAGAAACATCCCCGCCCCATCATGACCGAGAAGAACGTCATCCCCATCCGACCCCAAGCCGAGCCCGTCTTCCGCTCGGACATCCCCGAAGGCCGCCTCATGGGTCTCTCGGAGCGCAACCAGCTCTCCTTCTCCCAGCGCAAGCTCGAAAAACGCATCGTGCGCCTCACCGCCCAGGCGATCACGGACTTCAAGATGATTGAAGAAGGCGACAAGGTGATGGTCGCGATGAGCGGCGGCAAGGACAGCTACGTGCTTCTGGACACGCTGCGCATCCTGCGCGAGCGCGCTCCGATTTCGTTCGAACTCGTTGCGGTGAACGTCGACCAGCACATCCCGCAGTTCCCGCGCGAAGCGTTGGAGCGGCACCTCGCCTCGACCGGCGTCCCGTACCACATCGAGGATCAGGACACCTACAGCATCATTCAGCGCCTCATCCCCGAAGGGAAGAACGTCTGCTCGCTCTGCGCGCGCCTTCGCCGCGGGATTCTCTACCGCGTCGCGAGCGAGATGGGCTGCAACAAGATCGCGCTCGGGCACCATATGGACGACATCGTCGGCACGCTGATGCTCAACCTCTTCTACGGCGGCCGCATGAAGGCCATGCCGCCGATTCTGCGCAGCGACGACAAGAAGAACGTCGTCATCCGCCCGCTCGCCTACGTGCGCGAGTACGAGACGGAAAAGTACGCCAAGGCGAAGGGCTATCCGCTGGCGGCCAAGGGGATCTGCGGCGCCGGCGAGAATCTCAAGCGCCAGGAAATCAAGGAGCTCATCCGCTCGTGGGACCGTGAATTCCCGGGCCGCATCTACAACATGTTCATGAGCCTGCAGCGCGTTTCGCCCTCGCATCTGATGGACAAGTCGCTCTACGACTTCGAGCGGTTCGAACCGCGTCTGCCGGCGACGGCCGACGCGGCGGAAACTCCCGGGGATGAGGACTGAAGCGGCCGCTCAATCCCTTACAATCAACCTCGTTCCTGAACTCGAAGGAGCCGCACGGATGCGGCTCCTCTTCAACGAAGACACCATGCGCACCCGTTCTCTCAAAGTTATCGATATGGCCGTCCACGAGGTCGCCACCATCAGCGCCGACTGCACCATCACCGAGTGCGCGTTGCGCATGCGCCTCGACCACGTCGGCAGCCTCGTCGTCACGGACGCAACCGCCCGCCCGATCGGCATGATCACCGACCGCGACATCGCGATCGAAGTCGTCGCCCGCGGCAAGAACCCCGACGAGTCGAAGGTCTCCGACATCATGACGAAGCCCGTCGTGACGGCGACCCCCAACGAAGGCATGGTGACCGCGCTCGCGCGCATGCGTGAGTTCGGCATCCGCCGTCTTCCGATCGTCGACGACGACGGCAAGCTGGTCGGCGTCATTTCGAACTCCAACCTCATCGAAGAGCTCTCCGACCTGCTCGGCAGCCTCGTGAAGAACATCCATTCGTCGAAGACGCGCGAGGTTGCGCTGCGCTCCGACAAGTAACCGGCCCGACACCAGGTCGAGAAGAAGCCTCCCCGCGGACGCCGCGTCGGGAGGCTTTTCTATTGCGCGGCATGTTCCACGTGGAACATCGGCAGCTCCGCGCCCAGACGGGGCGGGAAACCCTCCCGCGAGGTGGTTCAGAAAAGCCATTCCAGACGGCGGTGAGAGAGTTGAACAACGGCCTTGTGGAACAACTCTCGCATTCTCGATGTTCCACGTGGAACATAGGCAGCTCCGCCCCCAGACGTAGCGGGAAGCCCTGATTCAAGAGGGTACCGAAAAGACTCTGCGGACAGCGTCGAGAGAGATGAACAACGCCCCGTGGAACAACTCTCTCGGCCCCGATGTTCCACGTGGAACATCGGTGGCGTCTTCGCGCTCAGGCCGAGCGGGGAGCCCTGTTCCAAGGGAGTACCGAAACGGCTCTTCGGCCGACGTTGAGAGAGTTGAACAACGCCCCCGTGGAACAACTCTCTCGACCTCGATGTTCCACGTGGAACATCGCTCCTGAAACTGCAGCTGGTTCCAAACGAGCGCCGGCACGGCCGCCGTGTCCGACGCCCATCGCGTACCTACGGTGCGCGCCAAATTCTGACGTCCCGTCACGGCGGGCACCGGACTCAGGCCGCAAGCCCTCATGATGTCCGCCATCCGAACGATCTCGGCGGGCTCTTCAGGACATCACCGCATGCACACCCCTGTCACGTTGAGAAATTGAGCGGAACCTTCAGGCGTCTTCATCACAAGAACCTTCGAGCGACTCAACGTACGGGCCACCGCTTCACCGCAGGCACTCACGCCCTTCGCCGCAAGTTGCTCGATGATGAGCCCAAGAAAGGCCTGAGCGAGCAGATCAGCCATCTGAAGGCCGCCCTCCGGCATCGACGAAATTGGCGGCGAAACCGAAACGGCCCTTCCGAACCGGTCATGGAGCTTCTTGGTCAACCAACACTGGAGTCCGTCCCGGTTCTCTTCCAAAAAAGTCCGCGCTGCCGCGAGGTGTCTTTCCGTCAGACCGGCGGCAGGATCTCCGAGGAAAAAGTCCCGCTCCTCGAACGAAACGCCCATGATCGTGAGGGCCACAAGGAAGAACACCGCCGGTTCGATGTCGACGTCTTGCTTCAACTGACGGATCTTCCTGTCGAGCCCGAGCTCCTTCCAAATGCGCCTCAGCGGAGCGTGCCCGTAAGCGCGAAGGGGCGCGGCTCGTCGAGCTCCGTCCATCCGCTCTCCTCGAAGAGCGCCTGCACGGCCTGCGTCTTGGCGGCACTCTCAGCCCGCACCTTTCTCTCTCGCTCGCTCGCATAGAGCGCCTTGAGCTTCTCCAAAGCATCCGGATCACCTTCTCGGAGCTTCTCCAGATTCCCGAAATTTCTGACGACTCTGGAACGGTTTTTACCGTCCGGCGTGCGGTACGACTCCTTGAGCAGAACGTACTGGTTCTTGCCGCCGTGACCGTCCTTCACTACGGAGATATACATGCCTTGCTCCTGCGTGGGCACGCCTCCATGCTCGACTTGTTCCACGTGGAACATTCATGGTCGACGCGCCGCTCCCAAACGATGTTCCACGTGGAACATCAGTCCTTCTTCGCGATCAGATCGTAGAGCGTCTGACGAGGAATGCCGGTCACCTTGGAGGCGAGCGCGGCGGCCTTCGAGGCAGGCATCGCTTCGGCGACGGCCTCAAGCCAGCGGCGTTCCGCTTCGCCCAAGGTCGCCTCGCGTTCGGGCGCTTCGTCGATCAGCACGACGTATTCGCCCCGCGGCTCATGTGCGGTCGCCCATTCGGCAAGCTCCGACGCAGGCAGCCGCGTGAAGGTTTCGAACTTCTTCGTGATCTCGCGGGCCACCACGACAATCCGTTCGGGTTCGAGCGCGTCAGCAAGGTCGGTCAGAAGCTCGCGGATGCGGTGGGGCGCCTCGTAGAGGACGAAGGGTTCCGGACGCGAGGCGTAGCGCGCGAGCGCCGCCTTGCGGGCTTTGGACTGCGGCGGGACGAACCCGACGAAGGTGAAGCCCGAACCGCGCAGCCCCGAAGCGGAGAGCGCCGTCACGACGGCCGAAGCGCCCGGCACGGGAACGACCGCATGACCGGCTTCGCGAAGAATCGCCACGGCGTGCGCACCCGGATCCGAGACCGCAGGCGTCCCGGCATCGGTGACGAGCGCAACGCGCTCACCCGCGGCGAGTCTTGCCATGATCTGCTCGGCCCCGGCGCGTTCGTTGTGTTCGCGTACGGAGATAAGATGCGCATGAATCCCGAATTTGTCCAACAGCTTCCGTGTCTCTCGAGTATCCTCAGCAGCAACCGCATCAACGCGGGAGAGCACCCAAAGCGCCCGCAGGGTTATGTCGCCGAGATTGCCGATAGGCAGTCCGACCACGTAAAGCGTTCCGGTCGGGAAGGCCTGTTCGGGAAGCCCCGCCGTCGTCATCAAAGCATTGTCTGTCCACATGGATGGAGAAGAGGTCATTCGTCGTGTCTCATCGAGCCGTTGTAGCGCGCACCCTGTGCTGCGCACTGCTAACTTTACCTGCTTTGCCCCTCCTGGCCGCCCCGGAGGATGCCGAGCCCGCGTCGGCGGCCCCCGCCGCTGAGGCGACGAACGCCCGAGAAGCCGCCGCGACGGCCCCGGAAACGCCCGTCATGTCGGAGGCGGACCTCGACCGGATCGGCGAAGAAGCGGACCTCCTCGAAGCGCTGAGCGCGATGGAAGGGCTCTCGGAAGTTCCGCCGACGGCAGACGCCGCGCCCGCCGCGTCGACGCCCGAAGCGGCGCCTGAAGCCGAGCCGCTGCCTGCGGCCGCCGACATGCCCGCGGCGACGCCCGTCGATGCGGTCGAAACGATTCCCGAAGCGCCTGCGATCGAGACGCTCGAAGCCGACTCGGCCGAGAGCGCCCTCCCGTCGGCGCCCGTGCAGGCAGCGCCTGCGCCGGCAGCGGCCTCCGCCCTCACGGCCGATCCGAATCATGCGGTGGCGGTCGCGAAGACGATGCGCCCGACAACGATCGCGATGCTTCTTCCCGCGGACAACTCGCCCTTCCTGTCGGCCGGCAAGATCGTGAGCAACGGTCTCGTCGCCGCGAGCAAGACGAGCCCCGTTCCCGCGAACATCCTCATGATCGAGAGCCCGGACCACGTTCCGGTCGACGAACTCATCGATGCCGCCGTCGCCTCGGGCGCCGACGTCGTCGTGGGGCCGCTCCAGCGCGAGCGCGTGCAGGCCCTGGTCGCCAAAGAGAAGCTCCCGATCCCCGTCGTGGCGCTCAACGCCGTCGAGGTGCCGATCCAGAACAAGGTTCCCGAGAACCTCCTCATGATGAGCGTCTCGACCGAAACGGAAGCGGAGTACGTGGCGGAACTCGCCGTCAAGACGCTCCCGCCGAAGCCGGAACCGGCGGCGATCTCCGCGGAAGGGACCGCGGGGTCGACGCCGACCCCGGCGCTCGCCGCGCCGACTGAGACCGGTACGTCCGACATGCAGGCCGCGCCTGAAGCCCCCTCGACGGAAGTTGCGCAAACCGGCGCAACGGCAGCGGAGGCAGCACCCGCCGAAGCGCCCCGCGCCCAGGTCGCGATCCTCACGCTCGACCGTCCGTGGGGGCGCCGCATTGAAGAAGCGTACAAGCGCGTGCTCTTCGCCGCAGGCGTCACCTACGACGTGTACGTACTCAATCCCGAGAAACTCTCGGAGCTCCCGAAGGGCCTGGAAGCGACGCTCGACGAAGAAACGAGTGAGTACTTCCATGAGCGCGAAAAGATCATCCGCGAGACCTACAAGGATGATCCCCGGAGGCTCAAGAGGCAGCTTCGCAACCTCGAGGGCGAGCGCCGCGCGAAGATCGCGACGGCGGAACCTCCGTACGCGGCGATCTTCTTTGCGCTCGACGCCCAGACAGCGAGCCTCATCCGCAACCGCCTCCCGCAGAAGAGCCGCCTGTGGGCGACGTCGTCGAGCAACCCCGGCGACCCGAAGACGAGCTCCTCAGCGGCCGCGCTCGCGTACGACCTCGAAAACCTCGTCTTCACCGAGAGCCCGATCGTCGTGCGCTACGACGCGCAGAGCTTCGAGGCGCGCTTCGGCACCGCCATGCCCTATTCGCTCGCGGCGAAGCGTCTCTTCGCCTTGGGCGCCGACGCCTACGAAATGGCGCAGCAGTGGGCGATCGGCCGTCCGATCATTCAGTTCCACGGCGAGAGCGGCGCGCTCGAAGTCGACCGCAAAGCGTCGCCCTACGTGAAGCGCACGCCGCAGACGATCGTCGTCAAGGGCGGGCACCTGGTCGAAGTCGAACCGGCCCTCGTCTCGCGCCCGGGAGCGCTCCCGCCCATCCGCGAGAAGAAGCCCGCGGCGACGTTGGACGTCGAGAGCCGTGAGCAGCTCCGCGTGCTCCTCACCGTCGCGCCGACGCTGACGGTGGAGACCGAAGAGGACCTCCCGCCCGCGCCGCCTCCGCCCGCACGGCCGGCGCAGAGCGCACCGGAACTTCCGCCTCCCACCCCCGGGACCCCCTTAGAATGACGCTTCGCCCTCCCCGGCCCAGGTGGGCCGGGGATTTCTTTGTCAAGGATTCCGCCGATGGCACTCATCACGCTTCAGGGCGCTCAGCTCGCCTGGGGTGACCTTCCCCTTCTCGACAACGCCGACCTCGCCGTCGAACCTGGCGAACGCATCGGGCTCATCGGCCGCAACGGCACGGGGAAGAGTTCGCTCCTTTCGGTGCTGGGCGGCCGCACGATGCTCGACGACGGCGAAATGAAGCGCGTCGACGGCCTCACCGTGCACTACGTCGAGCAGGAGCCCGCGATTCCCGCCGCGCCCACCTTCCGCGAAGCGTTGGCGCTGCGCGGCGACTTCGCCTCGCACCACGACGAGCGCGAAAGCTGGCGTCTGCTCGCCCGCCTCGACGAATTTCTCGAGAGATTCGGCTTGGACGGCGACGCCGATCCCGCCCGTGCGAGCGGCGGGGAGAAGAAGCGCGCCGCGCTGGCGCTCGCCTTTGCGCTGGCGCCCGACCTGCTTCTTCTGGACGAACCCACGAACCACCTCGACATCGACGCGATCAGCCGCCTCGAAGCGCTCGTCAACAGCGAGTGCCGCGCGCAGCGCGCCGCGGTGATCATCACCCACGACCGCGCGTTCCTCGACAACGTCTCGACCCGCATCATCGAGCTCGACCGCGGGATCCTGCGCTCGTACCCCGGGAGCTTCTCCGCGTACGAGAGCCGCAAGGAAGAGGAGCTCGCAGCCGAGGAGCTCGCGCGCCAGCGCTTCGACAAATTCTGGGCGCAGGAAGAAGTGTGGATCCGCAAGGGCATTGAAGCCCGCCGCACCCGCAACGAAGGGCGCGTTCGGCGCCTCGAAGAGCTCCGCCGCATCCGCGAAGCCCGCCGCGACCGCATGGGGAGCGTGCAGATGGCGATCGACGCGGGCGAAAAGTCCGGGAAGATCGTCGCCGAAGTCGAGGGCCTCACGATGAAGTTCGGCGAGAAGACGGTCGTCGAGAACCTCAACTTCCGCCTGATGCGCGGTGACCGCCTCGGCCTCATCGGCCGCAACGGCGCCGGGAAGAGCACGCTGATCAAGCTTCTCCTGGGAAAGCTCGAACCCACGGCCGGCACCGTGAAGCTCGGCACGAACCTCTCGATCGCGTACTTCGATCAGCTGCGCGAACAGCTCGACCTCACGAAGACCGTCGCCGAAACGATCGCGCCGGGCTCGGACTGGGTCGAAATCGGCGGACAGAAGAAGCACATCGTCGCGTACCTCGGCGACTTCCTCTTCCCGCCCCGCCGGGCGAACGTCCCGGTGAGCTCGCTCTCCGGGGGTGAGCGCAACCGCCTTCTCCTCGCGCGCCTCTTCGCGCTCCCCGCGAACCTCCTCGTGCTCGACGAACCGACGAACGACCTCGACATCGATTCGCTGGAACTTCTGGAGCAGACGCTCCAGAGCTACCCCGGCACGATCATCCTCGTCTCGCACGACCGCCGCTTCCTCGACAACGTCGTCACGGAAGTGCTCGCCCCCGAGGGCGAAGGCCGTTGGCGCGAGTACGTGGGCGGATACGCCGACTGGCTCCGCCAGCGCACGGAACCGCAGCCGGAAGCCAAGGCCGCCCCGAAGGAGGCGAAGCCCCAGCCCGTGCGCCGACGCACCGAGAAGGTGCGTCTCTCCTACAAGGAGACGAAGGAATTGGAGGCGCTGCCCGCAAAGCTCGAAGCGCTCGAAGCCGAGCAGGCGGCACTGATCGAGAAGATGAGCGCCCCCGACTACCACCAGCAGAGCGCCGAGACGCTCCGCGCCGACGCCGAACGCATGAAGGCGATCGAAGCGGAGACGGCCGAAGCGTTCGAACGGTGGGAAGCGCTCGAAGCGAAGAAGGCCGAAGCCGAAGCCGAGGCCAACGCCAGACCGTCCCGAAAGGTTAGGGTAAACACTTAAAACCCGGTGCTTCGCACCGGATTTCGCCGTCCGATACTTTTTTATTACACGTCTGACTTTGACGCCTCATTTTTGAAGGACAGAACATGGGCCGCTCACAGGAACTTGAAGGTCTCAACACCCTTCCCGAACTCTTCGACGCGAGTTCGGCCAAATACGCCGGATCGGAAGCGCTCCGCGAATTCGACCGCGCCGGGAACCGTTGGGTGAGCCACACCTACGCCGAAGTGGCCGAACGCGTCCTCGCCTGGCGCCGCGCCTACGCGGCCCTGGGGCTGAAGCGCGGCGAGCGCGTCGCGATGCTCCTCCCGAACGGGACGGACCACGTCTACGCCGACCTCGCGGCCCTGGCGAACGGCCTCATCCCCGTGCCGCTCCACGCGATCGACACGCCGGGGGCGAGCGCCTTCATCATGGCCGACAGCGGCGCGCGCATTCTGGTCACCAACAAGCTGCAGCGCTGGACGCAGATCCGTGCGACCGGCACCGAACTCCCCGAACTCGAGCACGTCGTCGTGACGACGGAGGCGCCCGAAGCGGATGACGCCGCCTCGCCCCGCATCTGGGGCGCCGAAGCGCTCCTCGCCATGGGCGCGGGCTACTCGGGCGAGCTTCCCGCGGGCCCCGCGCCCGAGGACCTCGCCGGCATCGTCTACACCTCCGGGACGACGGGCCGCCCCAAGGGCGTCATGCTCACGCACGCGAACTTCGTCGCGAACGTGAAGGACACGCTGGAGTGCGTGTCGCCGCGCGCGGGCGAGGTCTTCCTCTCGTTCCTGCCGCTCTCGCACACGTTCGAGCGCATGGCGGGCTACTACCTCGCGCTCGCGACGGGCTGCACCATCGCCTACAACCGGAGCGTCCTCCTTTTGGCCGAAGACCTGAAGACGATCCGCCCGCAGGTGATCATCTCGGTGCCGCGCGTCTACGAGCGCATCCACGCCCGCGTGCAGGAGAAGCTGAAGAAGTCCTCGCCGAGCGCGCGCCGCCTTTTCGGCGAAGCGGTGCGCGTCGGTTGGGCGGACTTCTGTGAAAAGAACGGCATCAGGCCCGAAGCCGACGCCCACCGTTGGTGGGACGGCCTCATCCGGGCGTTCCTGCTCCCGCGCGTGCGCGAAACGCTCGCGCAGCAGTTCGGCGGGCGGCTCCGCGTCGCGATTTCCGGCGGCGCCGCCGTGAACCCCAAGGTCGCGCGCACGTTCTGCGGGCTGGGGCTCCCCATCATCCAGGGCTACGGCATGACCGAAACGAGCCCGATCATCGCGGGGAACAACCTCGAACTCAACCACCCGGATACGGTGGGGCACCCCTTCCAGCACGTCGAAGTGCGTTTGGGCGAAGGCGACGAAATCGAAGTGCGCGGCCCCTCCGTCATGAAGGGCTACTGGGGGCGGCCCGAAGACACCGCCGCGGCCTTCACGCCCGACGGCTGGTTGAAGACCGGCGACATCGGCGAGTGGACTCCCGAGGGGATGCTCCGCATCAAGGGCCGCATCAAGGAAATCATCGTCACGTCGACGGGCGAGAAGATTCCGCCCGCAGACCTGGAGAGCGCGATCGAAACGGATCCGCTCTTCGCGCAGACCTGGGTGGTGGGCGAAAACCGTCCGTACTTGGGGCTCGTCTGCGTGTTGGAGAAGAACGAATGGGCGGCGCTCTGCGCCGAAGAGGGCCTTGACCCCGAGGATCCCGCGAGCCTCTCGGCCGCGCGCGCGAAGAGCTCGGTGTTGAAACGCGCCAAGACCGCCGCGGGCGACTTCCCGCACTACGCGCTCCCGCGCGCGGTGGTGCTCACGCAGGAGCCCTGGACGATCGAGTCGGGCCTCATCACGCCGACCCTCAAACTGAAGCGCCGCAAGCTCGCCGAACGCTTCGCGGAGGACGTCGCGCGCATCTACGCGACGCACGGCTGACGCCGCGTCCGCAAACGAACCGCTCAGACGCACCGGGCGGCGGGGAAGTAAGCTTCCCGCCGCCCGGCGTTCGTTAAAATGGGCGGACTTTTTTCTTGAAGATCACGGCATCCCCCCATCATGACCGTTTCGAACTACACCCCGCAGCCCCGCAAACTTCTCCCCGACTGGATGATCGGGGCCGCGGACCGCGTGATGGACTACTACATCAAGCGCTACCTGCACTGCGACCCGGTGATTCTGCAGAATCCCCCGCCCCCGCAGGAAGGCCACAAGTACCTCCTCTACGCGCACATCCCGTTCTGCCACACGCTCTGCTCGTACTGCACCTTCCACCGCTTCCTCTTCAAGGAGCACAAGGCGCGCGAATACTTCGTGCACCTGAGGAAGGAAATGGAATACGTGAAGGCGCTCGGGTACGACTTCCACTCGATGTACATCGGCGGCGGCACGACGACGATTCTTGAGGACGAGCTCATCAAGACGATCGAGCACGCGAAGACGCTCTTCCCGTCGATCAAGGAAATCTCCTGCGAAACCGACCCGCAGATCATCACGACGCCCCAGTTCCGGAATCTCAAGGGCCTGGTCGACCGCATGTCGATCGGCGTGCAGAGCTTCAACGATGACCTCCTGAAGCTCTCCGAGCGCTATGAGAAGTTCGGCTCGGGCGAGCAGATCTTCGAGCGCCTCCAGTACGCGCAGGAACTCTTCCCGACCTGCAACATCGACATGATGTTCGGGTTCCGCGGCCAGACCCTCGACATGCTCCACGAGGACATGGAGAAGATCTGGAAGCTCAACCCCCGCCAGGTGACGACGTACCCGCTCATGGTGACGTCGCAGACCCGCAAGAGCGTGAAGAACGAAATCGCCGCGACCGGGAACCAGCTCGCGGACCAGTACCGCGTGATTCTCGATACGCTCGGCTCCCGCTACAACCACCTCACGTCGTGGACCTTCGGGCGCACGAACGACGAAGGCTTCGACGAGTACGTCGTCGACTACGACGAATACCTGGGCGTGGGCTCTGGCGCCTTCAGCTTCCTCGGCGACAGCCTCTACGTCAACACCTTCAGCCTGCGCCGCTACGGCGAGCGCATCGCCGCGGGGAACACCGGCGTCGAACGGCGCCGTCAGTTCGACAAGCACGCCATCATGCAGTACCGCCTGATGCTGGGGATCTTCTCCCACCGCCTCTCGCGCAAGTACTTCCGCGACGTGCACGGCGTCGACCTCGACCGCTACCTCATGAAGGAAATGATCGGGCTCAAGCTCTCGGGCGCCGTTCAGGACGATCCGAACGACCCCGACAACATCATCGTCACCGACGCCGGGAAGTTCCTCGGCCTCGTGATGATGAAGGCCTTCTACGCCGGGATGGACAACGTGCGTGCGGAACTGCGCGCGCCCCTGAAGGAAGCGGACATGTAACCGGCCCTTCTCAAGGACTTCCCGTACGGCCCCGTCGGACACTTTTCCGGCGGGGTCGAATCTTATCCGGACTACTCCCTCCTAATCCCGAGCAAATTGGTCGGAAATTTTTGCAACGGCCTCAAGCACTTAGCGGCTTTCGTAAAGACCGAGGGGGTCGAATTGATTTATGTCAAATTGCAACTAGAAACAAAGGGGGAGTGTCCTTTTCTACCTCCCAGGTACTAATCCTTTGTTCATAGGCGAAACTGCTTTTTCCCTAAGCCCCCCCTTACAATTCGGACGTGTTTCACCGAGGGTCTCGCGGGCTGTCCCGCGACCTGCCCTCGTTCAAAAAATAAACGGCGTCCCCAACCCTTCGGCGACCCCGGCGAACGTCCATTCGCCCCCCGTACGGAGTTCCGGACGTCTTGGCTCTCCGGCCTTCGCTCTCACCGGCGGAGGCCGTTGTGCCATCCCATCTCTGGAGAGACATCCATGTCCAAGGATACGATCACGGTCCACACCTTCCTCCCGGGCGCCAACGCCCACGGGGAAGAGGGTCCTGCCTACGTCGGCAACCTCCGCAAGGGTGAACTGCGCGGGATCATCCACATCAACAAGGAAAACTGCGTCGGGTGCGACACCTGCCGCAAGTTCTGCCCGACCGACGCCATCAAGGGCGGTCTCGGTGCCAAGCACGAAATCGTGGACGACGCGTGCGTCTACTGCGGCCAGTGCCTCATCGCCTGCCCGTTCAACGCGATCGAGCAGATGAGCTTCGTCGACGAAGTCGAACGCGTCCTCGACGACAAGGACCGCATCTGCGTGGCGCATCCCTCGCCCGCCGTGCGCGTCTCGCTCTGCGAAGAATTCGGCGGCAAGCCCGGCGAACTCTCGACCGAACAGATGGTCAACGCCCTCGAGCGTCTCGGCTTCGTCGTCTACGACTGCAACAGCTCGGCCGACCAGACGATCATTGAAGAAGGCACGGAATTCGTCAAGAAGATCCAGTACTGGGTCCTCGGCGAACGCGGCCCCGAAGTCGACGAACAGGGCAAGCACCCGTTCCCGCACTTCACCAGCTGCTGCCCGGCCTGGGTGAAGAACGCCGAAACGTACCACGCGGACATGCTCCCGCACCTCTCGACCGCGAAGTCCCCGCTCCAGATGGGCGGCACGCTCGCGAAGACCTGGGCTGCGAAGCACATCCTCAAGTGCGATCCCCGCAAGATCTACTTCGTGTCGGTCACGCCCTGCACGGCCAAGATCTTCGAAGCGGCCCGTCCCGAAATGAACACGGCCTGGCGCTACCTCGTCGCCAACAAGGATCTCCCGAAGGACACGCCGTCCTTCCAGGACATCGACGCCTCGCTCACGGCCCGCGACATCGCCGAGCTTCTGCGCCGCAAGGGCATCAACCCGCTCGACATGCCCAAGACCCGCGAACGCGGTCCCCTTGAGGTCTACACCGGCGCCGGCACGATCTTCGGCGTTTCGGGCGGCGTGATGGAAGCGGCGCTCCGTACGGCCTACTTCGCCCTCTCCGGCGAAGAGCTCAAGAACGCCGACATCGAAGTCGTCCGCGGCCACAACAACGCCATCGTCGAAGCCACGATCCCCGTGCCCATCAAGGCGCTGGGCGGCAAGACCTTCGACGTGCGCGTCTGCGTCGTCAACGGTGCGAACCAGGGCTTGAAGGAAGTTCTGAACCGCGTCCGCGTCGACAAGAACCGCTATCACTTCATCGAAGTCATGAACTGCCCCGGCGGCTGCGTCAACGGCGGCGGTCAGCCTGTCCAGCCGTCCGGTACGGCCTGGCTCCAGCCCACCATGCCGCTCCCCCTGCGCATTTAACTTCCGAGACGCGAGGTCAATAACAAATGCTCTCTGAAAACTATTCCTACGCCGAGCGCCCCGCCGCCCTCATTCTGGGCCGCCGCGGCTTCCTCAAGGTTTGCGGCCTTTGCGTCGGTGCCGTCGCCGTCTGCGGCTACGCCATCGGTGACATGATCGCCCGTCGCGGCGCGATCATCGCCGCCCGTCAGGCCGGTCTCTACAAGGACGACAAGCTCTGCCAGGCCCTCGGTCTGACGAGCTCGCACCAGAACGAAGTCGTGATGTCCGTCTACAAGGACCTCGGCACGAAGCCCGTGGATCACACGATGCACGAACTGCTTCACACCCATTACTACGCGCGCACCATGCTCGCCTCGGAGGTCAACCATGGCTAACTCCAACGACCGCATCCTTCGCTTCCACGCTCCGGACAAGGTGTTCCACACCGTGAACGCGATCACGTGGTTCGCGCTGCTCTTCACGGGCGTCACCGTGTACTTCTGCGATCTCGCCGCGGAAACGGCCGAGTACGTCATGCTCTGGCACCTGATCCTCGGCACGATCTTCACGTTCAACCTGCTCGGGTTCATCGTGATCGCCCCGGACCGCTTCGCGCTCATCCTGCGCGCCTGCCTGGAATGGGACCGCAACACGATCTACTGGTTCCGCAACTTCGGCGGCTATCCCCGCCGCTTCTTCAAGATCCCGTTCGGTCCGGTTGAAGTTCCCCCGCAGGGCCGCTACAACGGCGGTCAGAAGGCCTCCTACCTGCTCTTCATGGGCATGATCGCGGCGCTCGCCGTGACGGGCTGGCTCCTCTGGCTCGGCGCCCCGCTCCTCGGCAAGATGGTCTACATGTGGATGTTCTACTTCCACGTTTGGGGCTCCATCATCGTGTCGGTTCTGGTCGTCTGCGCCCACATCCCGCTCGCGCTCCTCTCGATGGAGCACTTCAAGGGCATCTGGCGCTTCGGCCCCGGCACCATCAGCTGGGAAGCCGCTGAGCACCACGCTCCGATTTGGCTCGAACGCGACGTCGTCCGCACCAACATCGAAAAGTAATTCACGGGAAGCCTCCGCGCTTCTGACGTGATACGCTCACGGACCGCACGTTCAATACGTGCGGTCCGTTTTTTCAACCATCCCCCACACGGCACACCATGATCGACACCCCAAAAGGCCTGCGCCTGCACATCGGCCTCTTCGGTGCGCGCAACGCAGGGAAAAGCTCGCTTGCGAACGCGCTCACCGGTCAGCAGATCTCCATCGTCTCGAACGTCGCCGGCACGACGACGGACCCCGTCGAGAAAGCCTGCGAACTCGCGCCCGTCGGCCCCGTCGTCTTCATCGACACGGCGGGCGTGGACGACGTGGGCGAATTGGGCGCCGCGCGCGTGCGCCGCAGCCTCTCGGTGCTCGAATGGGTCGACCTGGCGTTGATCGTCCTGGGCGGCGATGAGGTCGGCGCCGAAGCCGAACTGATCCGCCGCGCGAAGACGCTCGGCACCCCCGCGATCATCGTCATCAACCAGTGTGACCGCCGCAAGCCCGACGCCGAGATGCTCGCCGCGGCGAACGCCTCGGGCCTTCCCGTGGTAACGACGAGCGCCGCGACGGGCGAGGGCATCGAAGACCTGCGCGCCGAAATCGTGCGGGTCCTCAAGGACGGCACCGAACCCGACCGCCTGATCGCGGGCGACCTCGCGAAGGCCGGGGACACGATCATCCTCGTGACGCCCATCGACACCGGCGCCCCGAAGGGCCGCCTCATCCTCCCGCAGGTCCAGGCGATCCGCGAGCTTCTGGACGCCCACGCGAAGGTCGTGGTCGTGCAGGAGGACCGCGTGGCGGAGATGTTGGGCGAACTCAAAAATCCGCCCAAATTCATCATGTGCGATTCGCAGGTCGTCGAGGCCGTGGCGGCCGCGACCCCCGAATCGATTCCGCTCACGACCTTCTCGGTGCAGATGGCCTACGCGAAGTGCGACATCGAAACGCTCGCGGAAGGCACCGCGGCGTTGACGCGCTTGAAGGACGGCGACCGCATCCTCATTGCGGAAACCTGCAGCCACCACCCGCAGAAGGACGACATCGGCCGCGTGAAGATTCCGCGCTGGCTCCGGCAGAAGACCGGGCTCGACCTTCGGATCGACGTCGCCGTCGGGAAGGACTTCCCCGAAGACCTCACGCCCTATGCGGTCGTGATCCAGTGCGGCGGCTGCGTCGTGACGCGCCGCCACATGCTGATGCGCCTTCGCGCCGCCCGTGCGCAGGGCGTCCCCATGACGAACTACGGCCTCACGATCTGCCATCTGCAGGGCGTGATCGAACGCGTGCTCGGGTGCCACCCCGAGGCGCTGGCCGCCTACCGGAGGGCCCGCGGATGACGCAGGATCTTGAACGAATTCTTATGAAGGACGATCTCTCGGACGAGGAGATCGTGACGCTTTTGGGGCTCACCGACCCCGAGGACTGCCGCAAGCTTCAGGAACGCGCCTACGCGCTGACGACGGAGCGCATGGGCCCGAACGTGTACCTGCGGGGGCTCATCGAGGTGAGCAACATCTGCACGGCGAACTGCCGCTACTGCGGCATCCGCAAGAGCAACCAGACCGTCACGCGCTACACGTTGGATGAAGACGTGATCGTGGGGTGCGCCCTCCATGCGGCCGAAAAGGGCTACGGCTCGATCGCCGTCCAGGCGGGCGAGCGCCGCGACGAGAAGTGGATCGCTTTCATCGAGCGCGTGCTGCGCCGCATCCACGCGGAGACGACGTCGGACGCCCTCCCGAACGGCCTCGGCGTCACGCTCTCCCTCGGCGAGCAGACGCTCGAGGTCTACGAACGTTGGGCCGAAGCCTGCGGGAACCCGGGGGGCCTCCGCTACCTCCTTCGCATCGAATCGTCGAACCCCACGCTCTTTCACGCGCTCCATTCGACCCCGGGGCGCTTTGAGAAGATCCTGGAGCACCGCTACGAGGCGCTCCGGAACCTTCGCCGCGCGGGCTACCAGGTCGGCACCGGCGTCATGATCGGGCTTCCCGGCCAGACGCTCGAAGACCTCAAGAACGACATCCGCACGTTCCAGATGCTCGACGCCGACATGATCGGCATGGGTCCCTACATCACGAGCCTCGGGGCCGACATGACCTCGGAGGGGATGATGCAGAAGACGCCGCTGCTCCAACTCGCCTTCAACATGATCGCGACGACGCGCCTCGTCATGAAGGACGTCAACATCGCGACGGCGACGGCGTTGGATACGTTGGACCCCAACGGCCGCGTGGGCGGGATTCTCCACGGCTGCAACGTCGTGATGCCCAACATCACGCCGCAGGCGACGAGGAAGAGCTACCAGCTCTACGACAACAAGGCGGGGACCGAAGTGGGCGCCGAGTCGAACATCCTGATGGAGCGCAAGATCGTCGAGATGACGGGCCGCACGCTGGGGTTGAACCGCCTCGGGTCGTCGCTCCACTGGGTGCGCCGCGCCGGGGTCGCCCCGAACTGACGGCTCTCCCGGTCCGCACAAGACGAACGGCCTCCGGAATTCCGGAGGCCGTCGTCATTTTCGGGGCCCGTTCGACGGTCAGTCGAACTTCTGGCTCATTTCACGCGTCTGGTGGAAGGTCACCTGCGGCCAGTGCTTCATCGTCGTCTCGAGGTTGTAGATCGAGGTCGCGAGGTAGCACGTGTTGCCGTTGACGTCGCGCGCCAAGCGCGCGGCCTGCTCGGCCGTGAAGTTGCGGCGGGTCTCCTCGTCCGGGAACGAGAGCCAGCGCGCGGTCGAGACGTCGGTCGACTCATAGATCGCGTCGACCTTGTACTCGGTCGCGAGGCGCTGCGCGACGATTTCGAACTGGAGCTGACCGACGGCGCCGAGAAGAATGTTCCCGAATTCGCCGGTGAAGACCTGAATCGCGCCTTCTTCGCCCAGTTCCTGCAGGCCCTTCTGGAGCTGCTTCGCCTTGAAGGGGTCCTTGGCGCGGGCCGCGCGGAAGAGTTCCGGCGCGAAGTTCGGGATCCCGGTGAAGCCGAGATTCTCGCCCGCGGTGAGCGTGTCGCCGATGTGGAGCTGCCCGTGGTTGTAGATCCCGATGATGTCGCCCGCCACCGCGTCCGTCATGATGACGCGGTCCTGCGCCATGAAGGTGAGCGCGTTGGGGATCTTCATCTCGCGGCCCTCACGCACGTGGAAGACCTTCATGCCGGGCTGGTAGCGCCCCGAGCACACGCGGAAGAACGCGATGCGGTCGCGGTGGCGCGGGTCCATGTTGGCCTGGATCTTGAAGACGAAGCCCGTGAAGGGGGATTCGGTCGGCTCGACCATGCGCGCGCCCGCGTCGCGGGGCTGCGGACGGGGCGCCCACGCGACGAGCGCGTCCAAAACGTCCTGCACGCCGAAGTTGTTGACGCCCGAACCGAAGAAGACCGGGCTCTGCTCGCCCGCGAGGAACTTCTCCAGGCTGAAGGGCTCGGACGTGCCCTGCACGAGTTCGATCGACTCGCGCACGTAGGGCATTTCGAGCGGATAGAGCTCATCGAGACGCGGGTTGTCGAGACCTTCGATCGTGTCGCGCTCTTCGTCGCCCAGGCGGTCTTCGCCCGCGGTGAATCGGACGAGCCGGTTCTTGAGGAGCGAAAAGACGCCGCGGAAGGTCTTCCCCATGCCGATCGGCCACGTGGCCGGCACGCACTGGAGTTTGAGCACGCTCTCGATCTCGCCCAGGAGTTCGATCGGGTCGCGCACTTCGCGGTCGAGCTTGTTGATGAACGTGATAATCGGGGTGTTCCTCATGCGGCAGACTTCCAAGAGCTTGATCGTCTGCGCTTCGACGCCTTTCGCCGCGTCGATCACCATGACGGCCGCGTCGACCGCGGTGAGCACGCGGTACGTGTCTTCCGAGAAGTCTTCGTGGCCCGGGGTGTCGAGGAGGTTGATCACGTGGTCGGCGTAGCGGAACTGCATCACCGAACTTGTCACCGAAATCCCGCGCTGCTTTTCCACCTCCATCCAGTCCGAGGTGGCGTGACGCGCCGCCTTGCGCCCCTTCACCGCGCCCGCCATCTGGATGGCGCCGCCGAAGAGCAGGAGTTTTTCCGTCAGCGTCGTTTTGCCCGCGTCAGGGTGGGAGATGATGGCGAAGGTGCGGCGTTCCTCGACGTCGCGCACAAGCGCCGGATTCGGACTCGTCATTGGAAATATCGGAATTCGTTGAAGAATCAGCGGGATGCGCTCCCGCAAAAGCCGCCCATTGTACCGCCTCGAACGTTCTTTCAGTCGAAACCGGCGTCGCAAATCCTTACAATGGAGGCCGTTTGTGCGCCCGCTACCCCCGGCGCGCAACGAAACCCCTTTCAACGAGGCACCCATGTCCTACTTTCCGCAATGGTCCGTGAAGACGGAAGGCGTCATCGCGCCTGACGAACGTCTTCCGCTCGGACCCACACTCGCCCTCGGCGTGCAGCACGTCGTCGCCATGTTCGGCTCGACCGTGTTGGCGCCGATCCTCATGGGGTTCGATCCGAACCTCGCCGTGCTGATGTCCGGCATCGGCACCCTGATCTTCTTCCTGATGGTGGGCGGCCGCGTGCCGAGCTACCTCGGTTCGTCCTTCGCCTTCATCGGCGTCGTCATCGCCGCGACGGGCTACGCCGCGGGTTCGGGCCCCAACCCCAACATCAGCGACGCCCTGGGCGGGATCATCGTCTGCGGCGCGATCTACTGCGTCGTGGGCTTCATCGTGATGAGCACGGGCGTGCAGTGGATCGAACGCCTGATGCCCCCGGTCGTCACCGGTGCGGTCGTCGCCGTCATCGGTTTGAACCTCGCGCCCACCGCGGTGAAGAGCGTCGGTCCGACGGACTTCGACGCCTGGATCGCCCTGATGACGGTCTGCTGCGTGGGCGGCGTCGCCGTCTACACGAAGGGCCTCATCCAGAAGCTCCTCATCCTCGTGGGCCTCGCGCTCGCCTACGCGATCTACGCGGTGCTGACGAACGGCATGGGGCTCGGCAAGCCCATCGCCTTCGAAGTGATCGCCAACGCGGCCTGGTTCGGTCTTCCCGAAGTGACGACCCCGACCTTCAGCCTCAACGCGATTTCGCTCATCGCCCCGGTCGTCATCATCCTGGTCGGCGAAAACCTCGGCCACATCAAGGCCGTCACCGCGATGACGGGCCGCAACCTCGACCCGTACATGGGCCGCGCCTTCTTCGGCGACGGCTTGGCGACGATGGTCTCCGCCTCCTTCGGCGGCACGGGCGTGACGACCTACGGCGAGAACATCGGCGTCATGGCCGCGACCCGCGTCTACTCGACCCTCATCTTCCCGGTGGCGGCGGTCTTCGCGATCATGCTCGGCTTCTCGCCCAAGTTCGGCGCCGTCATTCAGACGATTCCGCAGCCGATTCTGGGCGGCACCTCGATCGTCGTCTTCGGTCTCATCGCCGTCGCGGGCGCCCGCGTCTGGGTGGTGAACCACGTCGACTTCGGCGACAACCGCAACCTGATCGTGGCGGCCGTGACGCTCATTTTGGGCGGCGGCGACTTCACCGTGCATCTCGGCAGCTTCACGCTGGGCGGCATCGGTACGGCCACCTTTGGCGCGATCATCCTGAACGCGCTCATGCAGGCGGGTGAACGCCGCTCGAAGAAGCAGAGCGAATAACCGCACCCCAAAGCGCCTTAGCAGAAAGGGCGGCCACCCCGCGGGGGTGCCGCCCTTTTTGTCTTTCGGAGAAAGAGCCCCGATCAGCTCACCGCGCGCTCCAGGATGCGGCGCACGACCTCCTGGTCCTTCGTCTCGTAGGCCTGACGCAGAAGGTCCGCCAGCTGGGGCTGCGCGGCGACCGCCGGATGTTCGCCCTCCTGGTCGTAGACGCAGCGCAGGAAGAGGCTCCCCGCTTCGGGCTCCTCAATCTTCATCGTGAAGCTCGAGGCGGGACGCGTCGCGTCGCCGTCGTTTTCGATGCGGACGGTCCCCGCGGCTTCGTTCATCGCGACGCGCTCGTCGAACGACCCCGTCTCAAAGCGGAGCGTGCGCGCCATGCGCACCGTGCCGTCCGCGTCGGTTTCAGAAGCGCCCAACGTCGCCCCGACGGCGCCGTCGAGGTAGTCCTGAGGGTTCGCGACGAAGTCGGCGAGGCCCGCCCAAAGGGCGGCGCGGGTCACTTCGCCGGGGGCGCAGACGCGGATGATGTGTTCGTGAAAGACCATGATCGTTTGAAAAGATGGAAGGCGTCTCAGGCGTCCGCGTGGCGGCGGCTCTTCCCGCCCGTGAGCCGGGCTTCGAGCCACAAGCTGTAGCGCGAGATGATGAAGCTCGAGACGAAGTAGATGAGCGTCACGAAGACGTAGCCTTCGACGAAGTAGGCGCGCCACTGCGCGTCGCCCAAGGCAAGGCGCAGGCTCCCCAGGAGGTCGTACATCGACACCACGGTGACGAGCGACGTGTCCATGAAGCAGGAGAGCAGGCTGTTGACGAAGGCCGGAATGACGGCGACCAGGGCCTGCGGGAGAAGCACCGAGCCGTAGACCTGGCGCTTGGTGAGGCCGAGCGACAGGGCGGCCAAGGTCTGACCCTTCGGCACCGTCTGCAGGCCGCCCCTCACCGTTTCCGCGATGTAGGCCGCCTGGAAGAGCACGATCGCGAGGGCGACGCGCCAGAAGGCGTCCACACGCACGCCCGCGGGCATGAGAAGCGGAAAGATGAAGGTCGCGACGAAGAGCACCGTGATGAGGGGCACCCCGCGCACGAGTTCGATGTAGCCCGCGGAAACCGCCGAGATGATCGGCATTTCGCTGCGGCGCCCGATCGCGAGCAGAATCCCGAGCGGGACGGAAAGCGTCATGCCGACCAACGTCAGCACGACGGTGAGCGGGAGCCCGCCCCACATGTCGGTCGAGATGGACGAGAGCCCGAAGACCCCGCCCAGCATCAGGACGAAGAAGGCGATGAGGGTCGCGGCCCAACCGAGCGCGATGATGCGCGCCCCCCTGCGGTTCCAGAGGCCAGGGAGCGCCGTGACGCAGAGCATGAGGACGACGAGGATCGTCGCGGTCCCGGGGCGCCACTGCAGTTCGTGCGGGTAGCGCCCGAAGAGGATGAGGCGCCACTTCTCGTCGACGAACCCCCAACAGGCGCCCGACGCCTGACGGCAGGCTTCGAGGTCGTTTTGCCAAACGGCCGAGAGGACCGCCCAGTCGAGCGCCTTCCAGCCCGCCAGAAGGACGACCGCCGCGATGAGGACCGTGAGGACGGCCGCTCCGGGCGAGTAGAAGAGCTTCTGGCGCAGGATCGCGAGGAGGCCGGTGCGCGGTGCGTTCGGATGCGTCATTGCGGCGCCCTCATGACAAGCTTGTTGACCGCGTTCATCACGACCGCGATGAGGAGGTTCACCGTGAGGTAGACCCCCATGATGATGCAGATGACTTCGAGCGCCTGCGCGCTCACGTTGATCGTCGTGTTGGCGATGTTGACGAGGTCGGGGTAGCCCACCATGACCGCGAGCGAAGAGTTCTTCGTGAGGTTCATGTACTGGCTCGCCAGGGGCGGAATCGCAAGACGCATCGACTGCGGGAAGATGACGTAGCTCACGGTTTCAAGGCGCGTCAACCCCAGCGCCAGCCCCGCGTCCCACTGACCCGGGCGCACGGCGGCGACCCCGGCGCGGACGATTTCCGCGATGGAGGCCGACGTGAACATCGTGAGCCCCACCCAGAGGGCGAGGAATTCGGGCGTGACGGCGGCGCCCCCGCGCATCGAAAAGCGCGTGGCGACGGGTGCGTCCCACCCGAAGGCAAAGCCCACAGTGAGCCACGCGGCGAAGCCTGCGAGGACGAACGCCCCGGCGGCCGCGACCCCGGCGATGAGCGCCGGCTGGCGGCGAAGCGTCACCTTCCAGGCCCCGAACCCCGCGGCGGCGCCCACCAGCGCGAAGGCCGCCATGGCCCAGCCGCCCAGCTGGGGAACGGCGTAGAGAAGCCCGGTTTTGGAGAGATAGATCCAGCCCCCGAGACTCCACGCATCCCTCACCCCCGGCAGAAGCTCGGTGATGGTGAGGTAGATCGCGAGAAGAAGGACCAGAAGCGGCACGTTTCGGTAGACCTCCACGTGCGCGGCGCCCAGAAAGCGCAGCCCCGGGTGGCGCGAAATCCGCATCACCCCGACGACGATCCCGAGCACCGTGGCGGTGAGAATCGAGAGGACCGAGACGTGAAGGGTGTTGAGGAGCCCGATCAGGAACGCCCGCCAGAGCTGATCGGCGCTCGTGAAGGGCAGAAGCTTCTCACCGATGTCGAAGCCCGCGCGGCCGAAGAGGAACTCAAAGCCGTTGCGGATGTTCTTCGCTTCGAGGTTCTCCGCGACGTTCACGGAGAGCGCCGCAAGCACGCCCACCAAAAGGAGGATGAGCACCGCCTGCAGCGTGTACTCGCGACGGCGGCGGGCCTGCTCGCGTCGGCGCCAGGCCTCGTCTCCGGGAGTGGTCCACAAGCTGTCGCGCCAACGCGCGCCGAATCGCAGCATAGTCGGGTGGTGGTCTGAGAAAACAAGAGAGGCCCCGGAATCCTCCGGAGCCTCGGGCTTGTGAGAGGATCAGCCTCAGCGGATCGGCATGGCGTACATCAGGCCGCCTTCCGTCCAGAGCTTGTTGAGGCCGCGCGGCAGGTTGAGGGCGGAGTTCGGGCCGAAGTACTCGGTCCAGGATTCGCCGTAGTTGCCGACCTGCTTAATAATACGATAAGACCAGTCCTTGTCGAGGCCGAGCATGCGGCCCATGTCCTCGCCGGTGCCGATCAGGCGCTGCACGTCGGGGTTGGCGGACGTCTTGCGGAGTTCGTCGACGTTCGCCTTCGTGACGCCCAGCTCTTCGGCGCCCAGGAACGCGGCGAAGGACCAGCGCACGATCTGGAAGAACTCTTCGTCACCGCGGCGCACGGCCGGACCGAGGGGTTCCTTGCTGATCGTTTCGGGAAGGATCTCGTACTTCGTGGGATCCTGCGCGAGCGTGCGCATGCCCGCAAGGTCGGACATGTCGGTCGTGTAGACGTCGCAGCGGCCCGAAAGGAAGGCGCTCTGCGTCGCTTCGGTCGTGTCGAAGACGACCGTCTTGTAGGTCATCTTGTTCGCGTTGAAGTAGTCGGCGAGCGTCTTTTCCGAAGACGTCCCGGACTGCACGCAGACCGTCGCGCCGTCCAATTCCTTGGCGCTCTTCACGTTGATGTCCTTCGGGACGATGAAGCCCTGACCGTCGTAGTAGGAGACGGCGACGAAGACGGAGCCCTGGCTCGCGTCGCGGGTCATCGTCCAGGTCGTATTGCGCGCGAGCATGTCGACTTCGCCCGACTGGAGCGCCGTGAAGCGTTGGGGCGAGGCGAGCGGCACGTACTTCACCTTTTCGCTGTCGCCCAGAACGGCGGCGGCGACCGCACGGCAGATGTTGACGTCGAGCCCGCGCCACTTGCCCTGGCTGTCCGCGCTGGAGAAGCCCGGCGCGGAGGTGTTGACGCCGCAGAGCAGGTGCCCGCGGGACTTGATGCTGTCGAGAACGGCGCCGGCGGAGGCGGGAGCCGCGGCAACTGCGCCCAGGGCCGCGGCGACGAAGACGGGAAGGAGCTTCATGGGTGCTTTCCTCTCGAAGGGTGGCTGAGTCCGGTGGACGGCGCGGTCCCGCTCTAAGCACTTTTACCGAAGCGGCCGCTATCCGTCGAAAAGCCCTTGGTTGGGTCAAACATGGCCCTCTCAGGGTGCCGTTTGAGTGTAGCGCAAGAACCCGCGGAAACTCGGGCCCCTTCTGAGCCCTTCTCCCTAGAGTTCTTGCCCGAGCGGGAAATGAAAGCGCACAAAATCCACAGAAAACAACGCATTAGAGACGCGTGATAAAATTGTTGGGTTCTTGTTTCCAAATGGCGGATGTATGACTTCTCTCCCTCAGGTGTTTGCGCTTTTCGGCCTGGTGTTGCTCAGTGCCTTTTTCTCCGCGGCCGAAATCTCCCTGGCCGCAGCCAGCAAAACCCGGCTCCAATCGCTTGCCGACGAGGGTGACCGCCGTGCCGGCCTCGTGATGGAACTCCAAAACCATCCCGGCCAATTCTTCTCCGCGCTTCAGGTCGTCATCAACGCCGTCGCCCTTTTGGGCGGCATCGTCGGCGACGCGGCCTTCTCGCCCTTCTTCTCGTGGGCGCTGGGGAGCGTCGTGCCTGAGGCGAACTTGAAGCACGTGAGCTTCGCGCTCTCGTTCCTGCTCGCCACCTCGCTCTTCGTCATCTTCGCGGACCTCCTGCCGAAGCGCCTCGCCATCGGCCGCCCCGAAGCGATCGCCATGCGCGTCGTGCGCCCGATGCGGATCATCATCCGCGTGCTGCGCCCGATCGTCTTCGTGCTGGAGCGCTTGTCCGACGCCTGCATCCGCTCGCTCGGGATGCCGACGAAGCGCCAGGAGACGATCACCTCGGAAGACATTCTGGCGAGCGTGGGCGCCGGCACCGCCGCGGGCGTGATCGCCCCGCAGGAAGAAGCGGTGATCCAGAACGTGTTCGAGCTTGAAAGCCGACTCGTTCCCTCCGCGATGACCCCGCGCGAAAACATCGTCTACTTCACGCTCGACGAGTCCGAAGACAGCATCCGCGCGAAGATCGCGACGGTGCCCTACAACCGCTTCCTCGTCTGCGACAAGGACCTCGATCATGTCGTGGGCTTCGTCGACTCCAAGCACCTCCTGCGCTGCGTCCTCGAAGAGAAGCCCATCAACTTCCGCGAAACGGGCCTCGTGCAGCCCTGCCAGTTCATTCCGGACTCGCTCACGCTCTCCGAAGTGCTCGACGTCTTCCAGCGCACGCACGGCGACTTCGCGGTGATCCTCAACGAGTACGCGCTCGTCGTCGGCATCATCACGATCAACGACGTGATGTCGACCGTGATGGCGGACCTCGTCACCACCTCGGACGAACTCCAGATCATCCCGCGCGAAGACGGCACGTGGTTGGTCGACGGCTCGACCCCGATCGACGACCTCGAGCACGCGCTCGGCATCGACGAGCTCCCCGAAGACTCGGCCTACGAGACCGTCGCGGGCTTCATGATGTACATGCTGCGCAAGATCCCGAAGCGCACCGACAAGGTGACGACGAACGGGTTCGCGTTCGAAGTGCTCGACGTCGACAACAACCGCATCGACCAGGTGCTCGTCACCCGCATCAAGACGGTGCAGGACGCCCCCGCGGAAGACTGACGGCGCTTCCCGCCCGATTGAAAAAGCCCCGCAGGACTCACCGGTCCGCGGGGCTTTTCTTCGTCGGAAAAGTCGATCAGCTCGACGTCTTCGCCGTCGTGCGGCGGCGCGTCGTGCGCTTCGGGGCTTCGGCCTTTTCAGCCTTTTCAGCCTTCTCCCCGGTCGCATCGGCCTTGGCGGCCTTCTCCTTAGGCTTACGCTCTTCAAACTTGAAGATCGTGCCCTTCTTCTCGTCGTAGACGAGGAAGGCCTTGAAGGCGCGGCCGGTGCGCTTCGAGACGAAGCCGTCCAAAAGCGGCGTCTTGCCTTCTTCAAGAAGCGCCTTCACTTCGTCCACGCTGATGTCGCGCTGCAGAATGGTCTTCCCGATCCTCATCGGGCACTTGGCCTGATCCTTGAAGGCGGTTTCGCAGACGTAGGCGTCCGCCGTTTCGTGGACCGGCGCGCCGCACTTCGGGCACTTCCCGATGACGGGCGTCTGCATGAATTCGTCGGCGTCGGGTTCGGGACGCTCCTCAAAGTCGAAGCGCATGCCCCATTCGCCCGTGTCGGCATCGCGCTCGAGGACCAATTCGCCCTCAAACGCGAACCCGCGCTTGCTCTGGAAGCCCGCGAGCGGCCCCACGTGGTGCGTCGCGAGCAACTCTTCGACCTCTTCGGGTTCGAAGACGCGCCCCGACGGGTGCTTCGTGAAGGAGAAGTAGCAGCCCGGCGTCGTGCAGCTGAAGCGGCGGTAGCCTTCGACGATCTCGCCGCCGCAGGCCGGACACCGGTTCTTGCAGTGCATCGGGTTTTCAATCGGCACGCTGTCGCCTTCGTACTGCTTGGCGGCGGCGACGATGTTTTCCGTCATCGCGCGGATGTCCGCCATGAAGCCTTCGCTCGTTTCGCGGCCGGCTTCGATCATGGCGAGCTTCTTTTCCCATTCGGCCGTGAGGCGCGGCTGGGTGAGTTCGTCGATCTTGAGGCCCTTGACGAGCGCGATCAGCTGGAAAGCCTTCGGCGTCGGGACGAGCTCGCGCACGTCGCGGCGGAGGTACTTCTGGTCGATCAAGCCTTCGATCGTCTGGGCGCGGGTCGCCGGCGTGCCGAGGCCCTTTTCGGCCATCGCGTCGCGCAGCTCATCGCTGTCGAGCTTCTTCCCGGCGTTTTCCATCGCGGAAAGAAGCGTCGCGTCCGTGTAGCGGGCGGGCGGACGGGTTTCGTCCGAGACGGCTTCGACGGCCTCGGTGCGCACGCGTTCGTCCTGAACGACCGGAGGGAGGTCCGCGGACTTCTGCGAGCGGCCGACGGGCTCCAGCCACCCGGCCTTCAGAAGGACCTTGCCTTCCGTGAGGAAGTGCTCACCCTCAACCTTGGTGATGCGGGTCGTGACGTTGTATTCGGCGGCCGGATAGAAGACCGAGATGAAGCGGCGCACGACGAGGTCGTAGATTTTCTGGTCGGTCTCATCGAGCGACTTCGGCAGCTCCCCGGTCGGGATGATGGCGAAGTGGTCGCTGATCTTCGTGTTGTCGAAGATGCGCTTGTCCTGACGGACCCAGCCGTTCGCGAGCACCTCGCCCGTGAACTTCACGTAGGCGTCGATCCCGGCCAACTTCTTCATCGTGTCCTTCACGGTGTCGACGTAGTCCTCGGGAAGCGCGCGGGCGTCGGTACGCGGATACGTGAGCACCTTGTGGCGCTCGTAGAGGCGCTGCGCGATCGCGAGCGTCATCTTGGCGGGGAAGCCGAAGCGGGCGTTCGCCTCACGCTGCAGGCTCGTCAGGTCGAAGAGCGCGGGCGAGAGCTGCGTGCTCTTCTTCACGGTTTCCGTGACGAAGCCGTCGCGGCCGCGGCACTTCTCGACGAGCTTGAGGGCTTCGTCCTCCGTCCACATGCGGTCGGCCTTCAATTCGGGCGCGGTCGTCTTGGTCTTGGTGAAGTTCGGGTCGAACCAGACGCCTTCGTAGGCGCCGGCGACCGCGGCGAAGGTGGCGCGCACCTGCCAGTAGCGGCGGGGCTCGAACTTCTTGATCTCTTCTTCGCGGGCGACGACGATCGCCAGGGTCGGCGTCTGCACGCGGCCGACGGTCGTGAGGAAGAAGCCGCCGTCCTTCGAATTGAAGGCGGTCATCGCGCGCGTCCCGTTGATGCCCACGAGCCAGTCGGCTTCGGAGCGGCAGCGGGCGGCGGCCTCCAGGGGCTTCATCTCTTCGTCGGTGCGCAGGTGCTCGAAGGCCGTGCGGATGCCGTCCTTCGTCATCGACTGCAGCCACAGACGGCGCACGGGCTTCTTCGAGCCCGTCGCCTGCATGATGTAGCGGAAGATCAGCTCACCCTCACGCCCCGCGTCGCATGCGTTGATCACGTCGGTGACGTTGCGGCTCCGGATCTTCTTCGCGAGCGAGGTGAACTTCGCTTCGTTCTTCGCGATCGGCTGAAGATCGAAATAGGGCGGAATGACGGGGAGGTTCGCGAAGGACCAGCGGCCGCGCTTCACGTCATAGTCCTCCGGCGCCTTGATCTCCAGGAGGTGGCCGACGGCCGAACCGATCAGCATCCCGTCGGAGACCCAGAAGTCGCCGTCCTTCTTGAAGCCGCCCAACGCACGGGCGATGTCGCCCGCCACCGAGGGCTTTTCCGCGATCACTAAGGTTTGAGCCATGCTGAAAGATTCTCCGTCGAAAGGGTCGCTGAGGGTCAGGGGATGCGGCCCCCTTCTTCTAATGCTGTTCTGAGGCGCGGTCAACGGACCCCGCCGGAAAGTCGGGCATTATGCCGCCCGGACCATTCGTCGAGCAAATCTAACACCGATTCCGCAAGCTTCGCCCCCTCGCGGATGAGTTGGTGGGGTCCTTTGCTGCCGACGGCGTGGATGCTCCCGGGGACGGCGAAGACGTCGCGGCCGAACTGCGCGGCCTGACGTGCGGCCTCGACGGCGCGCCCGCGGCGCTCGTCCGCGACGACCAAAATCCCCCGGGCGTATGCGGCCGCGCAGGCCGTCCGAAGCCCCAAAGCAGCCTCCGAAACGGCCTCGCCCGGCGGGTGCGGCGTGAGGATGAGGCTCCCCGTCGCGAGCGCCCGGCGAACCGTTTCGAGGTTCGACTTGGGAAAAACCCGATTCGGCCCGGTCGCAAACCACACGAGGAGCCTGCCGCCCGCATCGAGCACCCCTTGGGCGGCCTCGGCTTCAATGCCGTCGGCCAGGGTCGTCGTGACGACGAGTCCGGCGCGCGCCGCAGCCGCCCCCATTTCGCGGGCGTCGCGGAGCGCCTCCGCGTCGGCGTGCGTCATGCCGGTGATCCAGAGGGCGTCTTCCTGAAGAACCGCGCGGTTCCCGCGCCCGAAAAGAACGGGGGGCGCCACGCCCGCTTCGATGAGGGCCGCGGGGTACGCGTCGTCGACGATCGGAAGCAGAAAGGCGTCCGGCGTCCTGCCGAGCCACGCGGAGGCTTCCGCCACGCGGTCGTCGTCGACGGCGCGCAGCGCGCGGGCGGCGGCGTCCCCGGCCGCGCGGGAGACGGCCGCGTAGTCCGCGTGGAGGAGCAGCTCCGGGTCGCCCAACGCCTGGAGGAGCCGCACCAGCGTCGGGGCGTCCAACCCCGGCGCCAAAGCCGTCTTCAGCCAAGCCTCCCTTTCCTTTTCGCGCATTTCCGCTCCCGCTTCTTCCTATAATGGCGCCTCACACTATACGAGGAATCGTCCCGTGGCTCTTCTTCCCATTCTTCAGTATCCGCATCCCGCGCTCGCCGCCCGCGCCGAACCGATCACCGCGTTCGACGAGGAACTGCGCCGTCTGGCGGCCGACATGGCCGAGACGATGTACGCCGCGCCCGGCGTGGGTCTCGCCGCGAACCAGGTGGGCGTGCTGCGCCGCATCGTCGTCGTGGACGTCACCGAAGACAAGTCCGGGCTGATGACGCTCATCAACCCCGAAGTCGTCGAAGCGAGCGAAGAGCTGCGCGACTGCGAAGAGGGCTGCCTGTCGCTCAAGGGCCTCTACGAACACGTGAAGCGCCCCGACCGCGTCCGCGTGCGCGCCCAGAACCTCGACGGGGAAACCTTCGAATTCGAAGCGACGGGGCTCCTCGCCACCTGCGTGCAGCACGAGATCGACCACCTTGAAGGCGTCGTCTTCATCGACCATCTGAGCCGCCTGAAGAAGGACCGCGCCGCGCAGAAGCTCCGCAAGCTTCGCTTGAACGACAAGAAGAAGGCCGAAGAGGAAGCGAAGCGCTGATCGGTCTTTTTCCGCCCGAATCACCGAAGAGCCCCGGATACACCGGGGCTCTTCGCCGTTTTGGGGATGTCGTTTTCGGGATTAACCGCTTCAGGCCGGATGCGCGTGCGCGTGGCGCGCGAGCTCCGCGGCCATCTCGCCCGTGAGCCCCTCGGGGAGCTGATGCCCGAGGCCGTCGTAGCCCACCAGCTTCGCCCCCGGAATGAGACCCGCGATTTCTTCGCCCGCCCGGAAGGGCAGGAGCGGGTCGGCGCGCCCGTGCATGACGAGGGTGGGCACGCGCAGGGAACGGAGCTGCGGCGTGCGGTCGCCGCTTGCCAAAATCGCAAGAAGTTGGCGCCGGACGGCGAGCTCGTCGAAGGGCGTCGAGAGAATGACGTCGATCATGCGCTCGAGGTCGTCGTCGCTCGGGCGCCAGGCCGGGCCCGAGAGCCGCATGAAGATGCGGCGGTAGCCCTCGCGGGCGGCTTCCGGAGAACTCCCCCGGCCGCCCGTGAGGAGCGCTTCGACGGCGCGCAGCTCCCCGAGCCCCGTGCGCGGGTTGCCGCCCGCGGAACTCATGACGGTGAGCGTCGCCGCCCGGTTGGGGCATGCGCAGGCGAAGACCTGCGCGATCATCCCGCCCATCGAGAAGCCGGCGACGTGGACGCGCCGGATGCCGAGCGCGTCGAGGAGCCGTTCGGCGTCGAGAGCCATGTCTTCGAGCGCGTACTCGGCGCGCACGGGTTTTCGGAGAAGCGTGCGCAGAATCGCAAAAAGCGCGTCCGCTTGGGTCGGGCGCCAACCTTCGAATTTGGACGATCGCCCCGCGTCGCGGTTGTCGGGCATGACGACCTGGAAGCCCTCCCGGACGAGCCCCTCGACGAAGGACTTGGGCCAGGCCTCCTTAGGCATGCCGAGCCCCATCAGGAGAAGCACCGCGGGAGCCGAAGGGTCACCCACGCGCTCATAGGCCAAACGCACGCCGCCGCTCTCAAAAACCGCCATTTGCTTCTCCGTTACGCCTCCGGGGCCGCGGATGCGGCCGCCTCGGGCTCTTTTCGTGGCATGATAGCCCGCAGTCAACCATACATTCATCCTTACGGAGCTTCCATGCGGATCATCTTCGCCGGTACCCCCGATTTTGCCGCCGAAGCCCTGCGCGCGCTTCTCGCCGCAGGCCACGACGTCGCCCTCGTTCTCTCGCAGCCCGACCGCCCGAGCGGCCGCGGCATGAAGCTGACGGCCTCCCCCGTGAAGACGCTCGCCATCGAGCACGGCATCGAGGTGCTCACGCCCCAGACGCTGAGCCTCAAGAAGGCCCCGGAAGAGTCCGCCGCCATTCACCAGAAGCTCCGCGACGTCGGCGCCGACCTCCTCGTCGTCGCCGCCTACGGCCTCATCCTCCCGCAGCCGGTTCTCGACTGCGCGCGCGGGATCGGCCGCGACAAGGACATCCGCGCGATCAACATCCACGCGAGCATCCTGCCGCGCTGGCGCGGCGCCGCGCCGATCGCGCGCTCGATCGAGGCGGGCGACGCCGAAATGGGCGTGACGCTGATGAAGATGGAGTTGGGGCTCGACACCGGTCCGATGATCGCGATGGCGAAGACGCCGATCGCGCCCGACGAAACGACGGTGACGCTCACGGAACGCATGGCCCGCATGGGGGGCGAACTTCTCGTTGATGCGCTCACGCACCCGGACGATCTGGTCGGGACCCCGCAGCCCGAAGAAGGCGTGACCTATGCCGAAAAGCTCTTGAAGGAAGAAGCCCGCATCAAGTGGACGGACTCGGCCGCGCAGATCGAACGGCGCCTGCGCGCCTTCACGCCCTTCCCGGGCGTCTTCTTCATGAAGGGCGACGTCCCGGTGAAGATCTGGAAGGCCGAAGTGGTGGAGGCCCCCGCGGGCGCCGAGCCCGGCACGGTTCTGGACGCCAAGGGCGCGCTCACCGTCGCCTGCGGCGAAGGGGCGCTCCGCTGCCTCGTGCTGCAGAAGCCCGGCAAGCCCAAGACCGAATCGGGTCCGTTCCTCCAGAGCCTCCCCTTTGCGGTCGGTGAGGTGCTCGCATGAGCGACGCCCGCCTTCCGCTCTCGAAACTTCTTCAGGCCGCGGGCCGCGCCTTCGCCTCGATGCGCGCCGAGGGCCTCGGGCTCCAGGGTGCGCTCGCCGCGGCGGGCGCGAAGCTTCCGCCCTCTGAGCGCGGCGCCCTTCAGGCGATCCTCTACGACGCCGTGCGCCGCCGCGCGTTGGCGGAAGCCGCCCTGGAAGCCCTCACGGAACATCCGCCCAAGGAGCCCGTCCGCTCGATCCTGACGGTGGCGCTCGCCCTCGTCTTCTCGGGCACCTACAAGGACTTCACGCTCGCCGACCAAACGGTGCGCGCCCTTCGCGCCGACCCGAAGACCGCCCGCGCGGCCGGGTTCGCGAACGCGGTGCTCCGCCGCGCGATGCGCGAGCGCTCGGAATTGGCCGCGAAACTCGAAGCCCGCGACGACGTCCGCTACAACGTGCCCGCCTGGTGGTTGGCGCGCGTTCAGGCCGCCTGGCCCGAAAACTGGCGGGAGGTGCTGGAGCCCGCGCGCAGCCGTCCGCCGATGACGCTTCGCATCAACCGGCGCCGCACCGACATGGAGACCTACCGCGCGAAGTTGGACGAGGCCGGCATGGCGCACCGCGTGTTGGGCCCCGAAGCGCTGATGCTCGAAGCGCCCGTGCCCGTGGAATCCGTCCCCGGTTTCGCCGAAGGGCTCGTCTCGGTGCAGGACGCGGGCGTGCAGTTGGCCGCGCACTTCCTGCCCGTGAAGCCCGGCGACCGGGTTTTGGACGCCTGTGCGGCGCCCGGCGGCAAGACCGCGCACCTGCTGGAGCTCGTCGACTGCCGCATGACGGCGCTCGAGATCGACCCGGACCGTGCGCGCCGCATTGAGGAAACCCTCTCGCGCCTCGGACTCAAGGCCGAGATCCTCACGGCCGACGCCGCGGCCACCGACCTGTGGTGGGACAAGGAGCCCTTCGACGCGGTCCTACTGGACGCCCCCTGCACGGCGAGCGGCATCGTGCGCCGGCAGCCCGACGTCCCCTGGAACCGCCGTCCCGTCGACATCCGCGCCTTGGCGCGCGAGCAGGCCCGACTTCTCAAGGCGCTTTGGCCCCTCGTGAAGAAGGGCGGGCACCTTCTCTTCGTCACCTGTTCGATCTTCCCCGAAGAGGGTCCCGAGCAGGTTTCGCGCTTCCTCGCCGAGACCCCCGACGCCGAGAACGTGCCCCTCGCCCCCGGCCTTGACGGTATGATGAGGCTCATCCCCCTGGCGCGGGACACGTCCCCCGACGGGATCGAACCCGCCGTCCACGACGGCTTCTTCTACGCGCTTTTCCGCAAGGCCTGAGCCCACGATGTCCGCTCTCCGACAGCAATTCGCCGCGCTCGCCCTCGCCCTTACGGCCGGGGCGGCCCTGTTGTGCCCGACGGGCGCGGCGGCAGCGGAGGCGACGCTGATGAGCGCGCAGATCACCCGGGACGAGCCGGGCGAGCGCCCGGGGCTCTTCGTGCGGGCAAGTTATGAGTTCGACCTGCCGCAGCCCTTGATCGACGCGCTCCACCGCGGGATCCCGCTCTACTTCCAGCACGAGTTCACGCTCACCAAAGGGCGCTGGTACTGGACGGACAAGACGGTCGCAGAGAGCCGCTTCAACATCCGGCTCTCGTTCGATCCCCTCACGCGCCGCTACCGCGTGAGCTACAACGGGCTCTCGCTCAATTTCGACACCTTCGAGCAGGCGCTCCCCCTCATCAAGAACATCCGCCGCTGGCGCGTCGCCGACCACGGGATCGTGGGCGCCCCGTCGGACTTCAACGCCGAAGTCTCCTTCCGGCTCGACGTCTCGAAGCTCCCCAAACCGATGCAGGTCACCTCGGGCGACTCCGACGACTGGACCCTGACGAGCGGCGCGAACCGCGTCGACATCCCGGCCGAAGCGGCCGACACCGAACCGGAGGACTGAGGGTTCCGTCATGCCGGGTTGGTTCCGATACGCGCTCTTCGCGATCTTCGCCCTCGCGGGCGTCTCGCTCTTCGGCCTCGCGGCCACGAGTTCGGACTCGTCGCTCTTTGAAAAGTACTATCCGCTCCTGAGCGTCGCCAACCGCGTGATCGCGGTGCTCCTCTTCGCGTTGGTCGTCGCGATGATCGCGCGGCTCGCGCAGTACTTCCGGCAGCACCGCTTCGGCATGCACATGACGGTGAGGCTTGCGGCCGTCACCGCCGGGATCGCCGTGAGCGCGTGCCTCGTCATCTACCTCGTCTCCGCCCTCTTCATCTCGCGCTCGATCGACTCGTGGTTCGACGTGCGCGTCGAGCGCGCGCTCGACTCGGGCGTGACGATCACCCGCGGGATTCTCCAGCAGCAGCAGACCCTCACCGAGGCGGCCGCCCGCCAGATGGCGGAGGCGCTCTCGCGCACGCCGCCATCGCAGATGATCAACGATCTGATGCGCCTCACCGAGCGCGAAGCCAACCTCGAAGCGCTCGTCTTCCTCGGGAACGGCACCGCGGTCGCCGCGGCGGGCTCGAGGTTGAACGTGCTCCTCCCTGAGCTTCCCACGCCCGCGCAGATGCGCGTCGTGCGCTCGACCGGGATCTACAGCGTGATCGACGGCGACGCGTTCGAGAACACCGAAGCGCTCCGCGAAGGGCGTCTCTCGATCCGCGTGATCGTGCCGATCGGCGAGGTGCAGACCGAAAACGCCGCGGGCAGGTTCGGGAACGGCGGCCTTTTCGACCGCTCCGGGGCGTCCGCCAACATGTTCCTTCAGGTCGTGCAGGGGGTCGCGGACGAAACGAGCCGCAACGCCGCCGACCTCGTGACGGGGTACCGCGACTACCAGACGCTCGTGCTCTCCCGCGCGTCGCTTCGCTCCATCTACTCGGGCACCCTTTTCCTCACGCTTCTCTTCGTCGCCTTCGGCGCGGTCGCCTTCGCGATCGCGTTCGCGCGCCGCTCGATCGATCCGCTCCTGCAGCTCGAAGCCGGGACGCACCGCGCGGCCGACGGGAACTTCCTCCCGATCCGCGAATTCCCAGGGAGCAATGAAATCAACGTCCTCACGAAGAGCTTCAACACGATGCTGCGCGAAGTGGACGAAGCCCGCCGGGGGTTGGACGCCCAGCGCCGCGAGGCCGAGCAGGCGCAAACCTATCTGGAGCACGTCCTCGCGAACATTTCTTCGGGCGTGGTCGTCATCGACCATGAAGGCACGATCGTGACGGCGAACGCCGCCGCGGTGACGATCCTGGGGAGCGACCTCTGCGGGACGGGGCTTCCGATCGCCGAAGCCGCCCCGAACCTTCTGGAAGCGATCGACCGGCACCGTCAGCAGCAGACCGACGACGAGGAGTCGGGGCTGAGCTTCGAATTCGAGCTCGTGCGCGAGAACCGCACGACGCCCCTCTACGTCAAGACCTCCTCGATGCCCTTGGGCGCCCTCGAGGGTACCGTCCTCGTCTTTGACGACGTGACGAACCTCTACGAGGCGCAGCGCGCGACCGCCTGGGGCGAAGTCGCCCGCAGGCTCGCCCACGAGATCAAGAATCCGTTGACGCCGATCCGCCTTGCGGCGGAGCGCCTTGAGATGAAGCTGGAGGACCACCTGACGAACGAAGCCGACCAGCTGGTGCTGCGCCGCGCGATCAGCACGATCACGTCTCAGGTCGATGCGCTCAAACAGATGGTCAACGACTTCCGCGAATACGCGAAGCTCCCGGTCGCGCAGCTGAAGCCCTTGGACCTCAACGCCTTCATCGAGGACTGCGCGCAGCTTTATCATGAGGCCGGCATCGAGATTCTGACGCATCTTGACCCGAATCTACCCATGATCGAAGCGGACCAAGCACAACTTCGTCAGGTCCTGCATAATTTAATTTCCAACAGCATCGACGCAGCCGAGGGCGGTCACCCCGAGATCCGCGTTTCCACGAAGCTCGAAACCGGTCCCGGCGAACGCCGAGCAGTCCGTCTGGTCATTCGTGATAATGGATGCGGCTTCACCGAGGCCATCCTCAGCAAGGCCTTCGAACCGTACGTGACCACGAAGGAGACCGGCACCGGGCTCGGCCTGCCGATGGTCAAGAAGATTCTTGACGAGCATCACGCGCGCATCACGCTCTCCAACCAGACGGATGCTTCCGGCATGATGATCTACGGCGCCAGGATCGACATCCTTTTCCGGGCCGCGCCCGGAGAACCGACCGATACTTCCGACCGCACTCCCCAACAAAGCGAGATTTAGCCCATGGCAGAGATTTTGGTTGTAGACGACGAGCTTGGTATCCGCAACGTGCTCTCCGAAGTGCTTGCGGATGCCGGCTACTACGTGTCGGCGGCCGGTTCGGCGCAAGAGGCCCGCGAACTCGTCCGAACGCGCCGCTTTGAACTCATTCTTCTGGACATCTGGATGCCGGGGACCGACGGCATCACGCTCCTGCGCGAATGGGCGCACCGCGAAGAGGTGCACTGCCCGATCGTCATGATGTCCGGTCACGCCTCGATCGAAGCGGCCATGCAGGCCGTGCGCGACGGCGCCGCCGACTTCCTCGAAAAGCCGATCTCTCTGAAGCGCCTTCTCTCGACCGTGGAAACGGTGATCGCGAAGTGGAAGGAAGCCGAATACAAGAAGTCGCAGGAGCAGCAGACCCGCCGCCGTCCGTCGGCCGCGGAAAAGATGAAGGCGAACACGACGCAGCTCCTTCCGGTCTTCGAAATTCCCGAGTACGAGCTCACGGTCGACTTCAACCTGCCGCACCGCGACGTGCTGCTCGCCTTGGAGCGCGCCTACTTCCGCACACTCCTCATCTACCACAACCACTCGGTGAGCCTGGTGGCGAAGCACTCCAACATGGAGCGCACCCACCTCTACCGCAAGGTGAAGGCCCTCGGCATCAACCTCGAAGAGCTCCGCGCCCCGCGTCTGAACGACAAGGGCGAACTCATCCGCGACGACCGCCGCGACAAGCTCCTCGCGAGCGCGAGCGCGAGCGCGAACGCCGAACCGAACCGCGTTCCGCCGAAGACCTTCTGAGGCCCTCGTGACCATTCCGTCCGCCCGGTGAACGGGCGGACGCCTCCGCCATGAAAATTCTCATCGTCGGCGCCGGCCGCATCGGCATTTCCGCCGCCGAGAGTCTGGTTTCCGAAGCCAACGACATCACCGTCGTCGACACCGACGAAGCGCACATCCAGTACCTGCAGGCGCAGTTCGACCTGCGCGGCGTGGTCGGCTCCGCGACGAGCCCCGAGGTGCTCCGCGAAGCGGGCGCCGAAGACACCGACATGCTGATCGCCGTCACGTCGAACGACGAGACGAATCTGGCGGTGAGCCTTCTGGCGGCGCGTCTCTTCAACATCCCGACCCGCATCGCCCGCGTGAGGAACCAGGAGCTTTTGGGCTACCCGCGCATTTTGGGTGAAGAAGGCTTCGGCGCCACGGCCGTCATCTGGCCCGAGGCCGCCGTGACCGACTATCTGGCGAAGCTGATCGCCTTCCCGGAAGCGCTCCAGGTGCTCGAATTCGGCGAAGGCCTCGTCAACCTCATCTCCGTGCGCGCGCAGGCCGGGAGCCCCCTGGTGGGCCGCGCGCTCGGCCACCTGCAGACGCACCACCCCAATGCGGAAGCCCGCATCGTGGGCGTCTTCCGCCGCAACCGCCGCCTTGAGGTCAACAAGGAGACGATCATCGAGGCGGGCGACGAGGTGATCTTCCTCTGCGACGCGCGCCACAGCCGCGCCGTGACGGCGGAGATCCGCCGCCACGAAGCCCCCGTGCAGAACATCATCCTCGCGGGGAACGCCGCGATGGCGCAGGGGATCGTGAAGCAGCTGGGGAGCGAAGACCTCCGGAAGAAGGGCCTTTCCTTGAACGTGCGCATCGTCGAGAGCAGCCGCCTCGAAGCAAAGCGCTTGGCGGAGAAGTTGGGCACCGACGCGATCGTGATCGAAGGCGACTGGGCGGACGAAGAGATCCTCTACGCCGCCGGGATCGAGACGTGCGACCTCTTCATCGCGCTCTCGGAGGACGACGGCGACAATGTGCTCTCGAGCCTCCTGGCGAAGCGCCTCGGCGCCAAGCGCACGATCGCGCTCGTCAACCGCAAGATCTACGGCGACATGATGCAGGGGTCCCAGATCGACATCACGGTCTCGCCCGCGCAGGCCGCCCTCGGGGAACTCATCAAGCACGTGCGCCGCGGCGACGTGACGGCCGCCTACAGCCTGCGCCACGGGCTCGCCGAAGCGCTTGAGATCGTCGCGCACGGCAACCGCCAGTCCTCCAAGGTGGTGGGCCGGCGCATCAGCCAGATCACGCTCCCCGAAGGATGCGCGATCGGCGCGGTCGTGCGCGGCGAAGGCGAAGACGCCATCGTGCACATGGGCCGCTCGGAAGTGGTGATCGAACCCGAAGACCGCGTGATCGTCTTCGTCCCGACGAAGCGCCTCATCCCCAAGATCGAACGCCTCTTCGCGGTGAACGTCGGGTTCTTCTGACGGGAGCGCCACGATGCCCAACACGCTCCGCTATCTGCTCTTCCCCGTGCTTCACGCGCTCGGGCCCGTCCTGATGGGCTACGGACTCATCATGCTCATCCCCTGGATCGTGAGCGTGACGCAGCAGGACGGCGCGGACGGCGCGTTCCTCGAGGCCGCCATGCTCACCTTCGCGGCCGGGGCGGCGCTTACGCTCCTCACCCGCCGCTTCAAGCTGGAACTCACCGCCCGGCACGGGTTCCTCCTGGTGACGCTCGTCTGGACGGTGGTGCCGCTTTTTGCGGTCGTGCCGATCATGATCGAACTCCCGCAGTATTCGCTCGTGCAGATCTACTTCGAGACGATGTCCTGCCTCACGACGACGGGCGCCACGGTGATGACGGGGCTGGACGACCTGCCGCTCTCCATCAACGGCTGGCGGTGCTTCCTCGCGTGGATGGGCGGCATGGGCCTGATCGTGCTGTCGGTGGCGATTCTCCCGCTCCTCGGCGTCGGCGGCGCGCAGATCCTCAAGGCGGAGACGAGCGGACCGCTCAAGGAAACGCGCCTCACGCCCCGCATCGCCGACACCGCGCAGGCCCTCTACCTCATCTACTTCGGGATCTCCGTGATCCTCGCCGTGCTCTACCACTTCGCCGGGATGAGCTGGGACGACGCCGTCATGCACATGATGACGACGGTGAGCCTCTCGGGGATCTCCGCGCACGACGCGAGCTTCGGGTACTTCGCAAACCCCGCGATCGAAACGATCTCGATCATCTTCATGGTGATCTGCGGCTTCAACTTCTCGCTGCACTTCGCCGCCTGGCACCACCGGAGCATCGGCACGTACCTGCGGGACCCCGAAGCGAAGGCGTGGGTCGGCGCGCTCGCCGTCCTCACCCTCATCTCGGCGGCGACGCTCGTCGTCAACGGGGTCTACGACCCGCTGACGGCGCTGCGCCACGCCGCCTTCAGCGTCGTTTCGGCGGCCTCGACGTCGGGCTTCGGCACGGAGGACTGGTCGGCGTGGCCTTCGGCCCTGCCGATTCTCATCATGCTCTCGGCCGGGTGCTTCTCCTGCGCGGGGAGCACCGGGGGCGGCGTCAAGATGATCCGCCTCATCATCGCGGCCAAGGTCGCCAAGCGCGAATACCTGCGGCTTCTCTACCCGAACGCGGTGCTCCCGCTCACGATCGGGAAGACGACCATCGACGACAAGATCGCCTTCTCGGTGATCGTCTTTCTCGTCGTCTGGGTCTTCAGCACCTTTGCGCTGACGATCGCGCAGCTCATCGCGGGGATGCCGGTCGAAACCGCGATTTCCGCGACGATCGCCTGCATCACGAACCTCGGGCCGGGGCTGGGTCCCATCGGCCCCTCGGGGAACTACGCCGCGCTCACCGAGCCGCAGCTCGCGATCTGCACCTTCGCGATGCTGATCGGCCGTTTGGAGATCTTCACGGTCTTCACGCTCTTCACCCGCGCGTTCTGGCGCGTGTAGCGCTTCCGGAAACAACGAAGGCGCGCCCGAGAAAAAGCGCGCCTTTCGTCCGGAGAGATCAGTGAATGTCCCGGGACGGGAAACTTCTCGTTAAGGCTTTCCCCACATGATCGCTTCGTCGTGGCGGATCGCCCGCTTGATCATGTCCTTCAGGGGCGCCGTGCGCTGGTAGAGGTGGATCGTCTCGCGGTCCTTCTTCTCATCTTCCGCGGCTTCGCCGTCCTCGATGCGGCGGCGCTCCTCATCGTAGGAGAGGCCCCGCAGGCGCTTCTCCTCCATCTCCTCGCGCGCCTTCACGAGCGCGCGGGCGCGGGCTTCGGCCTCTTCGAGCCGCTTCAAAACGTCGGGCAGATCTTCCGAAGGAATCGCGCCCGTCTCCACGAAGGGCATGCCGATTTCCTTGAAGATGCGTTCAGCGGTCTCGCGGAACATGATGAAGGGCCCCGTCGCGCGGCAGCTGAACATCACCAAAGCCATGGTCTTCTCCCTAATGGCCGGGACCCGAGAGGGCGTCCCGACGGATGATAAAATCGTGCCTGCCCGAATGAGTCCGTGGGGTTCGGCGGCACGACCGTCCGGGCCCCCATTTTATCTGTCTTGCTGGAGTCCCAAGAGTGCCCGTCGGCATCTGCATCATCGCGCACGAACCGCTCGCTTCCGCGCTCAAACTCTGCGCGCAGCACGTTTGGAGCGCAACGGGTGACACCTCTGCGGACGACATCGTCGTCTACGACGTGCCGTCCGATACCGATCCCGAAGCGGGCGTCGCCGAAGCGCGCCGCCTGATCGACGCGCTCCCGCACGAAGACGGCGTGATCGTCTTCACCGACCTGATCGGCTCGACCCCGTCGAACATCGCCCACAAGCTCCTCGACGACGAGCGCGTGCGCGTGATCACGGGCGTCAACCTGAGCGCGATCGTCACGGCGCTGAACGCCCCCAAGGACGATCCCGCCAACCGCGTGATGACCGTCGCCGAATCCGGCGCCCGCGCGGGCATCTCTTCGAGCATCGGCCGCTCCGGCGAAAGGTAGTCCGCATGCAGACCACCACCGTCACGATCCGCAACAAGCTCGGGCTTCACGCCCGACCCTCGGCGCTTCTCTCCAAAACCGCCAACCTCTACGCCTCGAGCGTGACGCTCTCCTGCGGCGCGCGCTCGGTCGACGCGAAGTCGATCCTCGGCCTCATGACGATGGCGATGCCCTGCGGCACGCAGATCACCGTCATGACCGAAGGCCGCGACGAAAAGGAGGCGATGCGCCACATCGTCGAGCTCTTCGAAGAGCGTTTCGGCGAATCCGAATGAGGAGGTCCGCATGACCGAGGAACTCCAGGAAGAGGCCCAAGCCCCCGTACAGTTGGACGGCTTGACGGTCTACCCCGGCGTAGCGGCCGGGACGGTGCAGATCTTCGCTTCGTCCGACCTCGACATCCCGCAGTTCGCGATCGAAAAGAGCCAGGTCCGCGGTGAAATCCTGCGCCTGAGGAACGCCGTGAGCGCCGTCGACAAGCAGATGGCGGCGATGACGGACACGCTCGACGAAGACCTCCCGGCGGAAGCCGCGGCCTTCATCGAAGTCCACCGCACCATCCTCAAGGACCCGACGCTTCTCGCCGATACGAACGAACTCATCAAGACGGAGCTCGTCAACGCCGAATGGGCGCTCTCGCTGCGTCTGGAGCGCGTGCGCCGCGACTTCGAGCAGATCGACGACGACTACCTCCGTCAGCGCGTCGAGGACATCGCGCACGTCGTGCAGCGCGTGCAGCGCACGCTCGCCGGCAGGCGCAGCGAGGCGAGCCTCCTCGACGTCGAAACGGTCGAGGACAAGGTGATCCTCGTGAGCGACCGCCTCGACCCGACCGACATGCTTCAGCTGCGTGAACGCGACGACCTCGACATCGTCGGTCTCGTGCTCGAAGAAGGGAGCGTGACGAGTCACTCGGCGATTCTGGCGCACAGCCTCGAAATCCCAACGCTCGTGGGCGTGACGGGGCTGCGCGAAAGCGCCGCCAACAACCAGCGCGTGCTCCTCGACGCCGATGCGGGCGTGATTGAGCTCAATCCCACGCCCGAGCAGTTGAAGGACGCGCGTCTGCGCATGCGCGAACAGCGCCGCGCGAAGCGGCAGCTCCGAAAGCTCAAAGACGTCTCCGCCGTCACGACGGACGGCACCGACGTCGTGCTGGCCGCCAACATCGCGCTCCCCGACGACTTGGTCGACGTCCACCGCGTGGGCGCCTCCGGGATCGGGCTCTTCCGCACCGAATTCCTCTACCTCAACCGTGAGGACCTCCCCGGAGAAGAAGAGCAGTTCCTCGCCTACCAGAAGATCTTCCGCTCGATGCGGGGGAAATCCGTCGTCATCCGCACGGCGGACTTGGGCGGCGACAAGATGCTCTCGCGCGAATCGATGGCGCTGCTTCGAAACGCCCCCGTCGAAGAGAGCAACCCTGCGCTGGGGCTTCGCGGCATCCGGTTTTCCTTCGCCTACCCCGAACTCCTCACGACGCAGCTGCGCGCGATTCTGCGCGCGGGTGCGGGCGCCGTCGTCAACATCCTCCTTCCCCTCGTGACGAGCCCCGTCGAGGTGCGCCGCTTCCGCGAGATCCTGGAAGAGGTCCGCGCGTCCCTCGAAGCCGAAGAGGCGAAGCTCCCCGAAGCCGTCAACGTGGGCGGCATGGTGGAGGTGCCCGCCGCGGTCGCGGTGCTTCGCGACCTCATCCCGGTGCTCGACTTCTTCTCGCTCGGGACGAACGACCTCGTGCAGTACACGCTCGCCGTCGACCGTACGAACGCCGCCGTGAGCGACTACTACGAGGAGTGCCACCCGGCGGTGCTGCGCCTCATCGCGGAGACGATCCGCCGCGTGACGGGAGCGGGCAAAAGCGTCTCGGTGTGCGGCGAAATGGCCGGGCGCACCGACCTCACCGAATTCTTCCTCGGGCTCGGCTGCCGCGTCCTCTCGATGGACGCCTCCAGGATCCCGAGCGTGAAGAACCGCGTTCTTCAGATCGACTCCGAGGACGCCACGGACTTCTCCCGCGGCATCCTCCACCGCCGCTCCGCCGAGAGCGTGCGCCGCGCGCTCACGGAGCGCGAAACCCGCTTTCAGGTGAACGACCATGCAGAAGAATCCCTTTGACCGTCCGCTCTCGGACGACGAATTCGTCGAGCTCGGCGAACTGCTCGCCGCGATGCCCGAACCGTTCGAGCCGATGGAGGCCGATCACATGGACGGGTATCTCACGGCCATCGCGTGCCTTCCGGTGAGCGCGGCCCCGCAGCCGAGCGGCTGGATGCCCTTCATCTTCGACGCGGAGGGCCGTGAGGACGCCGCGCTCGAGGACCCGCGAGATCAGGACCGCTTGGAAGAGCTGATCTTCCGCCGTTGGCGCATGATCGACGGGCGCATCCGCCGTCAGGAGCCGTGCGATCCGATCGTCTACGAAATCGAGGACGACCGCGGGCACCCGGTGCGCGGGTTCGACGGCATCGCCGCCATCGCGCCCTTCGCGGCGGGGTTCCTGGAAGGCATGGACCGTTGGCCGGGGCTGCGTGAATCCGGCGACGAGCTCGTGACGAGCGCGCTCCTCGGGATTCTCCGGCACCTCCCCGAGGAGCTGATCGGCGACCTTGAAGAAATCAGGAACGACCTCGACCTCGAGAGCCCGCTCGAAAACCTCGATCAGGCGATCGAGGACATCGCGGAGAGCGTCGCGGAAATCTGCACGGTGACGCGCGGCATCACGAAGCCCGCGCCGCGCGCCGCGAAGCGCCCCATGCGCGGCCCCAAGGCCCCGGGCGCGCGCGGTCCCCGCGGGCCGCAGGGCGGCAGAGGCGGTTTCAGCGGCAACGGCGGCGGGAACGGCGGTTTCCGCCGCTGAATCAGGCCCTCGATCAGGCTTCGGAAATCTGCAGCTTCGCTTCGGCGCGGCGGCGCAGCGCCGCCGCCCAAAGCGTCAGGAAGAAGACCGGTATGCCGATGTCG
>OGHV01000173.1_pt1 | contig 48752 bp, 78 predicted proteins | sample 1571551 | NCBI WGS metagenome assembly OGHV01 (sample SAMEA2581960, study PRJEB24529) | metagenome | biome: Human gut stool | place: China | collected 2011 | reverse complement strand
AATACTTGTTAAATACTGTAATCACTTCCATACTGTCACATTCCTTTCAGATTGAGGAATTGTTCATCCATGTCTATTGTTAGATTCACAAACACGTCATTGCCTTCTTCCACAGAATATCCATACAAATTGCTCCCCTGTTTGAATTTTAAAAACGTACTCCCTTCAATCACATCAGCAATTACATTTTCATCCTTTGATTTTCCTGTTGATAAATAATTAACATGGTGATATAAAACACTCTCTTCACCAACCTTTGTATTTATCAACAGATAATCTCCTTCTTGCAATGTTAATCTTATCATAAACTTTTCATTTGTATAGACATTAAACATGGTTGGATTTTTCACTGTACCGCCAACCGCTTCGAGTTTGATGATTCCACCAATGTCACAATCTCCATCATTAATAACATTGACAATCTTCTGATTAGACACAACACCCATAATGTTCCCCATTTCCTTCAAAATCCATGGAAAACGGAACTTTGGTTGAACTTTTGCTAACACTGTTTGTTTTCCTTTGTTCAATCGAAACATAGGAGAAAAACAATCAACATCTATTGTGAACATACACAATACTTCATTATTTTCATTTTCTTTGTTACTGAACTTTACGACATTTGACGGTCTGCCCTCTATAAAATATTCGCCTATAATAATGCGTATATCCTGTAGCGGATTAATTACTCTGTTCAATTCATACTTCTTTTGTTCTATATCTTGCAACTGTGCTTCTAAAAATTCGTTCCAACCTCTACCAAGAAAATCCCTTCCATGTACTCTAGAAACAACATACCCTGTAATGGATGGTTTTCTTGTTCCAAGTTCCACCCCAGACAAGGAAACCCCTATCTGGAACGGAACTCTATATGTGCTGAAACTTACGGATGGAACATCCCAATCAACTTTATCCAAAACATACTGGGTATAGCCATCCCTTGCAAGACTTAACTGTTTTCCATTTACCTTGTTTATTATCTGCAATTCCTGTATCATTTTTTTCCCTTTCTAATAACCAAGTGCTAAGTCTCGTTTTGCTTTCTTCATTTGTCTTGCATACTCATAAGGTGTCGGTTTCGTGTTATAGAAATTGAATGTATCTCCACCTTTTCCTGTTCCACCTTCATTATACTCTCTGTTCTGTTGTTTTGTCAACACCCTTTCACCTTCATGTAATTCTGCAACATATCCATTGTACGGAACATAATCTAAACCATTTGCATGTTTTCCATCCACAGACTTTGCGGCTGATTTTGCATCATTCGCACCAGAAACAATGTCCTTAAATCCATCAATGATTCCAGAAACAAAACTTCCAATCTTTCCTACGAAATCAGAAACCCAACCAAGTATGCTATCTCCGATGCTCTTAATTCCGTCCCACAAACTCTGGAATATGTCTTTTCCTGCATTGTACAACTGTGAACCAATTTCAGAAACCTTACTAGGTATTTGCTGAATGATTTCCCAAGTCTTGCTAGGTAGACTTGTAATAAAACTAATAAAACTATTTACAAAGTTTGTTGCTACCGACCTTGCCTGTGAAACCATGTTAGCACCCCATGAAATCACATTGGACACCGTAGAAGTGAGCCACTCCCATATTCTACTAGGTAACTGTGAAATCCATTCTATTGCACCGTTTACGAAGTTTGAAGCCGCCAACACAGCATTGTTATACATCTCAACTCCCCATTCAATCACATTTGTTACAACATTTACCAACCATGTCCAGATTCTACTAGGTAATTGAGCAAACCACTGAACAACTCCCTGTATAAGTAATGGTAGTTCTGTTGTTATCCATGTCCATAAGTTTGTTGCAAACGAATAGAAATAACCTATCAGTTGTCCGATTGCATACCCAATCATATATGGTAACTGTTGAAACCACTCTACAATGCTATTGATTGCATTTGGTATTGTTTCATTCACAAATGTATTGAACGCTTCTGGCACTGTTACGGTAAAGAACTCTATGATGTTATCAACGAATCCCTGTATTGCTTCAATCGCACTTGTAAATGCTTCTGGTATTGTTACGGTAAAGAATGTAACAACTGCATCAATCGCACCAGATAGCAATTCTGGTATCCGTCCAAACAAGTCGGACAATGTATCAAAAAAACTCTGGAAACCTTCTGCCGCTTTGTCAAATCCTAACTTTCTAAGTATCTCTGCTCCAATATCTCCGATTGCTCCGAGGATGTTACTTCCAAGTTTTGAAAATGTTTCAACAATCCCTGTTATAACTCCTTTTACTCCTTCCCCTAACTGTTCCCAATTTCCTGTAAATAATCCAATGAAAATGTCCATCACAGACAATATCTGGTTGAATATCCCATCTAAAATAATTGCAATTCTGTTAAAAGCACCTTCAAACACAGGGGCAAGAACATCACACAACGCCATCCATGCGGCTTTGATTACTTCTGTTATGTTTTCAAAATCAAAACCGAGTGCATTGATTCTTTCCACAACTCCATCAAAGAAATTGTTGATAGATTCTTTGATGCTATTCCAGATTCCAACCATGTTGTCTCTGAACTCTTCGTTTGTTTTCCACAACGTAACAAATGCTCCAACCAAAAAAGCAACAATCGCTATCACTTCCGCTATCGGTGCTATTAATGCCATAAATGAAGTTCCCGTCGTTTCCAATAATCCAGGGATATGTTTAACATATTCCACCGTTTCTCCCAAAACGAAATTTCCTCTCTTCATTATCTTGTCATAACCAAACAACATTCCTTTCAATCCAGTAAATGCTCCCATAACGCCAGAAACAACACCTATCAATCTTGACATAATTAACAACACTGGACCGATTGCGGCAAGTATCAATCCAAACTTAACAATCTGGTCTTGTTCTTCTTCCGACAAACTGTTGAACTTTTCCACAAGTCCTGTTATCCACTCTGCTAACTTTCTGATATACGGTGTAAGTTTTTCTCCTATCAGAATCCCTGCTGATTCTAACGCACCTTTTAATTGTTCTATTGCACCTGCTGTGTTATCCATCATAACAGATGCCATGTCCTCTGCCGCACCATTCGCATTGTTTATCTCGTCTGTTAATTTCTGGAAATCTTCATCCGAAGCATTGACGATTGCCAACAATCCAGACATTCCCTCTTGTCCTGCCAACATAGCCGCATACTGCGCTTTTTGTTCTTCTGTCAATCCTGCAAACTTCTCTCGCAACTCCACCATTGTTTGGCTCAACGGTTTCATTGTTCCATCTGCATTTGTTATACTGATTCCAAGTTCTTCTACTGCGTCCTTTGCTTCTCCAACAGGTTTTGCCAACCTTGTTATAGTAGAACGTAACGCTGTTCCTGCTTGACTTCCTTTGATACCACTGTTTGCCATCAATCCGATTGCAACCGCTGTGTCCTCTATACTATAACCCAATGCGCCTGCAACTGGCGCAACATACTTAAATGTTTCCCCCATCAAACCAACATTTGTGTTTGACTTAGAACTTGCCTGTGCCAGAACATCAGCAAAATGCGCTGAGTCACTTGCCTGTAATCCAAACGCTGTTAATGCATCTGTAACAATATCAGAAGTGGTTGCTAAATCTTCTCCAGAAGCCGCCGCTAAATCCATGACTCCTGCTATACCATCCATCATAGCCGAAGCATCCCATCCAGCCATAGCCATGTACTTAAATGCGTCTGCTGAATCACTTGCAGAGAACTTTGTTTTAGCACCCATCTCAATTGCTTTGTCTCTTAACGCATCAAACTCTGAACCAGTAGCACCAGAAATCGCTTTTACCTCTGACATTCCTGCTTCAAAGTCTGTTGCTGTTTTCACTGCCGCCGCACCAACTCCAACAATCGGTAATGTTACGTTTCTTGATAACAAACCACCTGTTGTCTTAAAGGCACTCGACAAACCGTTCAACTTTTGTTCTGCTGTTGCTGACTTGTCCCCGAATACCTTTAAATCATTATAAGCGGAAACAAACCCCTTTGAAAATTTTGAGGTATCGAGTTCAAGGTATGCAATAGCAGTTCCCATATTAACTGCCATGTTTACCCTCCATACGCTTTGTAAAAATCTTTGAAATTACTGTAATGTTTTGGTTCTTCCGCTTGTTCTCTCTGTTCTATGTAATAGGGTTTTTCATCGTTCTGCAACCTCGCTAGAATCTCGCAACATGCTTCATTAAAACAAAAAGCAGTATAACTATCCTCTATCCCTAGAATAACACTAGGCAGACAGCCATACTGCTTTGACATAGCGAGGACGCTCTCTATTTTCCTACTCTGTACGAAAGGATTCTAATGCCTTTACCCCCTGCTGTGCATAGTTGAAAATGAACATCATCTGTTCGTCCGTCAACTCGACTCCTGCATCTTTGATTTCTGAATATGTAGGTTCTACAAATGTTTCCTGTGCCATCAACTCTAGCACATCAAACATTTGCGCCATCATGTTTTCTTCATCGGGGTCAAACCCTGTTCCATCCTGTACAAACAATTCATTTGCACGAACAAGCAATGTGTTTGGTATCTTTCCCTGTTTCACCATTCCAAGAAGGGAAGGTCTTTTCAATCTCGCAACAAAAGACTGACCTTCTGCAAAGCAAGGAAGTTCTACCAATGTTCCATTGGAATACTGTTTCAATTCCTCGATTGATGTTACGGTTGCTGTTGCTTTTTTCGTTTTTGTTCCTGCCATGTTCTTATTCTCCTTTTACTCTTTGTTCTACTTTGTTTTTACTGCTGTTACTTTCTCACTCTTCGTCAGACCTATTTCTGCATCCCCACTCATAAGAGCAGTTGCTCTATCCCCTTCACTGTCTGACAACGCCATAACACTTGCGGTATTTACGGAAGAGGAACTAGGAAAAGACGGTAACGCTTTCACATAACTAATCGTGTACGGTGCTTCTCCTGTTTTCGGTGCTGAATTGATAACATACTCTGGAAGTCTAAAAACACCATCTTCTGTGTTAATCGTGATTGGCGTTCCTTGACAATTCGGGTATGTAATCTTCTCATACTTTACAATCTGTCCACTTGCATCATACTCTGCTGAATAACAGTCAACTTCAAATACCTTTCCTTTCTCTGCACTTCCTGCAACTGGCGGTTTGTAAACAAGTGTGTCTCCTTCTCCTTCGATTGTTCCACCTTGAAAAATCTGAACGAGTTCTGGAATGAACACATTGTCTGTTAATGTAATCTGATGTCCTGTAATTGTTGTCTCTGACGGCTTCTGCGCTAACAATCTGCCGAGTTTTACCAACTTTACAGCATCCGTTGTTTCTGTCTGCGGTTCTACTCCAATTTTGTTCGCTGTGTCAACTGCGATTTCTAACCCATTATCTTCCGTTCCTGTTCTTACAACAACAAGCGAAACATCAATGGTAGGAATCCCGACCGCTTTCTTTTTTGTTCTAGGCATTTGTTTTACCTCCTTACCAATTTTCTATTTTTCTGCACCCTTGATACTGGAAACTTATCATGTGACCTTTCACATCATCATCATAGAAACTAGGTGTTTCATTCCCTATGTACATTACAAGGGGAAACACCTTCTTCATCTTCTGTTTTGTTTCTGCAACAAGGGTTTCTAATCTGCTGTATTCATCCTGTGGAACATAACACAACAACGTGTAAATCGGTCTTTCACTCGACACCGTTGTTTCTTCTATTGCTCCATCTGCTTTTATAACAATGTATTCTTTCAGACATTCCCCCTTATGCTGTGAAGGAAAGAATACATCTGTTTTTCCATCTTTCTTTAGCACATCATAAACTGTTTTTAAAATACTGCTCATGGTTTCATATACCTCATTAATTCTTCATACCCTTCTAGCACTTCCTTTGACAAAGCGTTTACTGTTGGCTGTAAGATTGCAAACCTCTTTTCGTGGCACAACTCTAAATATACACCATAATCAACGCCATGTCCAATGTGGATTCGTACTTTATTTGCTAACACTTCTACCCAACCCACAAGTCGTTGTCTCGCATGTCCTGTTCTGTCTGTCCAAGGTCTATGTGTTTTTGCATAGTTCTCAAACTTCTTTGCACCCTCCTGTGCAAACATACGAATTGCAACCTGTGACTTTGTTTCGGCATTTTCCAGATTTGCCAACAACTTTGAAACATCAATCCTAATTCCTGCCATCTAAAACCAACTCCAGTGAAATGTCTGTTACTATGTTATATTCCTGTATGTTGTTCTTCTCCACAACTTTGTATGTGTTTTCATTTATTATTAAAAAATCATCCGTCTGTATCTCTCTTGTGTTCTCATACGCTACCATCAGCATTGGCTGTCCTTTGCTGTGTGTCTTTGTTCCATCCTGTATGTTCTGTGTAATATACCCCTTTGATACATGGAACAACCCTTTAACATTTGCAATTTGTTCTGGTTCTTCTTTTGTTGGCTCTCCATACTTATCAACCTTTTTACGGAAGAATGTATACTCTGTTCCATGCATCTGTATCTCTCTTAAAACCTTGTGGAGTTCCATTTTCATTCTTGCTTCATTCATTATGTCAGCACCCCACTATTCGTAGAAACATATCGGGAAGCCAACATTTTGAAATAACTAGAACTATCCTGCGTAGTCAATCCACTGACATTCAAGCCTGTTGTTTCAGCCTTTATAATCAGACCTTCATAACTCGCTTTGTTCACATCTCCACTATTGTTATCCAATAATGCCTGTAACTCCGATTCTTCAAAATAAGGAATTTGTTTTTCCCTTAAATTGAATTTTAGCTGTTCTAATTTATCCAATCTGTTCACTCCCTTTCTGTTACATCTTTGCTTCTCTGATTGCTTTCTGGATAACCTGTCTCGCTTCACGAACATTTCTTGCACCAGATGTGTCAATGTTATGTTCTTTCGCATACTCTGCTAACTGCTCTTTGTTCATTTCTGAAATCGGAATTGTTTCAACCTCGTGTACTTCTTCCTCTTCTTCCTCAAACTCTCCTGTATCAATCATGTCTGTTTCTTGTTTCGCTTCTTCCTCTCCAACAATCCTGTACCCTTTGTTACGGAACAATGTTTCATAAGAGCGTTTGCTTACCTTTACTGTGTGCTGTCCTCTTTTTGCTGTTACCATTGCCATGTTACTTTCCTCCCTTACGCAATTACATCCAGAATGTAAACTTGGTCTGCTGTTGGGAAGTCTGGCAGACAAATCATAGTTACTTTTGTTTCAACTGTTACTGGGTCTGCCTTCTGAATGGTTGTTACCGCAACACCTGTGTCAGTGATTGCTACATTTGCAACACTTCCTGTCATAAGGTCTGATTCTTCTGGTGTTGTTCCAAACCATGTGTTGCCTAACTGTCCTGCTGGGAACATAACAAACACATCGTCTGCAACATATCTCTGTGCTGTTCCTTTTTCATCCTTATAACGCCTGTCATTTACAACAATCTGTAAACCAAGTTCATCTGCAATGTACTGTTTGATTTTCGCATCTGAAATAAAGCCTGCGCCATCTGTAAGAACCATGATGGAAGCCTTGATTTCATTGTTAATGCGGAAATATCCGAACACCTTAGATGAACACGTTGCTTTCTCTGGTGTTACTCCTGTATCATCAACAATTTTCTGGATTCCTTTTCTAATATCCTCCATGATTGTTGCTGTCGGGTCACTCCATGACTTTGTTACAGTTACTTTGTGGTCTTCTGGCATTTGATAGTCATACTCATAAGCCTGCCCATTTCCTTCCATAACGATTGTTCCAGTTGTAAGTGCCATCATACGCATACGCTCTCTCTGCGCCGCCGCACCCTCTAACAAATCCATTTCGTCATTAAAGATTCTGTTTACAACTGCATCAATGTACGCTTGATTGTTGCTCTCGATAACCTTGTTAAGTTCCTGTCTTAACTCTTCATCAATGTACTTTGATTCCTTAAAAAACGGCATCTGTGCGCTTAACTTCTCAAATCCAATTCTCGGACGAGGAATAGCCGCAACATCAAACGCAGACGCTTTCAGAACAACAGGAAGTCCATTTGAACCCTTTAACCATTTGAGATCAAGTCCTAACTTCTTATCATCTGGGAACAGTTCTTCTCCCATGTATGGCTCTCTCTCTTGTGTCAGCAACTCCCAATACGCAACAATTTCTTCGCTGATAATTAAATCGTAAATACTCATTGTTTTTGTTTCTCCCTTCTTTGTTTTAGCAAGCCACAAACTTAATCATAGGCAGAGCCGCCTTGACCTCTGCGGTAATCTTTGCTTTTGTTTTATCATCAATTCTGTTTGTGTTTACAAATCCAAACAACAAAATTGTACCATTATTATCTCCCACTGTTACATCGACATCATGTAACAGGATTCCTACTGCATTAGATGTCTTGTTAGTATCACCAGACGAAACAGCCGCAGTAAATGCTGTTTCCCTTGCATCAAGGTTTCCTGTAATCGGTGTTCCTGCCTTTGCAATCTTCTTTGTTCCTTCTGTTATTCCTACACTCTTGTCTACCACGATACCCATAGATACTTGATGTTCTACTGCAAAAAGAATCTGATTTCCAGAACCATAAGTTTCTTTCTTAATACCTGTATTGTTCAGCATTGTTTCTACCTCCTATTTGAAATAATAGCTTTTGTTTGTTTTACGTCCTGCTAACAGACGTTCAGCCATAGAACCTTTGTGTTCTTCCTTTGTTTCCATTCCGCCCTTTTCTTCTTTCTTTGTTCCAGACTTCTCAGACGGTTTTGTTACTCTCGCTCTTGTAACTGTTTTGTTCTTGTTCTTTCCTGCTTCTTCTTCCTCTTCTTCGTCGGACTTAAAATACACCTTTCCAGATGTACTGTCTTTGATTTCTGCAATTACAGCATTGATGTCCTTGTCCTTTGTTACCTTTGCTTTTGCAACAACCACAAGGTCGTCTACTAACTCTGGTTTCGCACCTAACTGAACCGCTGACAACTTTGCTTCTGCGAGGATTCTTGCTTCACGTTCATCTGCCAACTCTTTTGTTGTCTGCGTCAGAGTATCATTCTTTCTTTCCAACTCTGTTTTGTTTGCTTCTTCTGTTTCCTTGTGTTTTGTTACAATCCCTTTCAAAGCATCTGCATCCTCAACTCCGAGTGTTTTCAAAAGTTCAGATACCGCATCATTTTTTGCTTTCTCGATATCCACTTTTGTTCCTTCCTGCTGTCTTTGCAGATTTGTCTCAGTTGATTTCTGCTGTGTCTGCTGATTCTGTGTTCCTTCTGTTCCCTGCTGTCCTTCTGTTCCTGTTCCCTTTACTTCTTCTGCCATGTTTAATTCTCCTTTTCTTCAAAATATTTACAATACTTTGTCTGTAAGATTTTCATTTCTCTTTCTAACCGTTTTTGTTTCTTCTCAATATCTTTTAACTTTCTCCTGTACTGGTGTTCATCTTTGATTGTTCCTAACATTGCTGTATGTCTGCGAATCTGTTTCTTTAAAACCAATGTGGATTGGTTATCATAACAAACATTATATTGTTCTCCACAATGTGGGCATTCCAGATATGTTCGTATGATGTACTGTCCATCAATCTGTTTTTCCTTCTCCTTCAATATGTTGTCAAATTCCTTATGACATCTATCACAAGTTACTTTCAATTATATCACCAACCTTTGGGAATGTCAACTGTTCAACTACAACTTTTTTATTTTCATCAAATAATTTTTTTCCGCTACACAGTTCATTCAAATCTTCCCTTTTTCTTCGTAACTCCTTCATCCATCTGTCTTTTTTACGAATATCTTTCGGACTAATTGTTTCTCCTTTCATTTTCTTTCTTGCAACTTTGATTGTCAGACTTTTCAGCTTTCGGAACATTTCTAATGTCTCTGTACTATCAATCTGTACCACATCACGTTCTCCGCAACGCTTACAATCACAATACATAATTTTGTAATATGTTCCTTCCTCGTCATATACATCCATACGAATCAGATTCCCAGAATCAATCTCATTTACTTCTCCACACTTTCTGCAAACTCTCTGAACTTTCACCTATTTTGTTCTCCCTTCTGTTCTTATTCATTTTGTTATGCAACAAAATCCAACGCATACTTGTCTATGTCTGGATATGTTCCAATCGGTGCTTGATACCACTGTCCTATTTTTCTTGCTATATCTGTCATGCTGTCTGGTATCACTGCTTCAAATGTACACATACCATTTGGATGGTCTAACGGTAACTGGTCTTTTGGGAACACTCCCACACCCAAACCAAATTGGTCTGTCTCTGACCTTTCTCTGCATATCTCGCATACTCTTCCATGGAAATTAGAGGTTAACCACCGATACCCAACGACAAATGGGTCATTTCTATTTACATTCTCAAAACTTTGTTGGTACGCATGACTTATCATTGTTCTAGCCAATCGTAACGCATTGTAATCAATCTTTCCAAAATATACACTGTCTTTTATTTTGTTTCCTGCCTTGTCATATCTCCACGATTGAATTGTTTTTGCCTGTTTCCTTGCACTAGGGTCAACATACTGTTCTAACTCTTTCGCTATCTCAACTGCTGATTTTCCTTGTGCTGTTCCAATAGATATAATCTTGCTTAAATCATCCTGTGTTCGTTTGTTATATCCCCAGATAGCACCACTTAATGTCCAACCATCTTGGTAAACATTTCCACTTGTGATGTTTCTAATAATCTGGTCTGGAACATAACTAAACGCATTGTGTATATCCTCATCACGAAACCCACACTGTTTTAAGAATGTTCTTGCATCCTCTACAACTTCATTGGAAACAATCCGCATATCTCGAATGATTCCATTCTGTATATCACTGTTTAACTGTGCAATTCTGTTCTTGATGTCACGCTGTAACAATATCAAGTTCTGTTTCTGTAAATTATTGTTTCCTAATTGTCCAACCTTCCTTGTCACATCTTGGTATAATTGTTCATATAACCTTTTGATTTCTTTCTGTTGTGACATGGTAGTTGTTTGTCTGACTTGTTCTGCATTTTTCAAACTAAACTTTTGTCTTGCCATACTTCACCGCCTTGTTTTTATATTTCAATTATACTACATCTGCAAAGAATGTCAATACCTATTCTTCATTTGTTTGTGTATCTTCTAACGTTTTCTGTGTTTCAATCACTTCCAGATTATCGTCAACCTTTTCAGATGTTCCACGTCTGTTTAACTCTGCCTGTACTTGTGTGTTCATACTCATAGAATCAAACATATTGTTTTCAATCGCAATCTGCATAAGTTCATCATCAATCTGTGCATCTGTCTTAAATTCTGCCCTTCTCCATTTCTTAATGTATGACTTTCTGCTTCGTGCATTTGCCGCAATCTCTGCAAGGTCAGAATTTTTTTCTTCTTCTTCATCCTCTGCAAGTGCATAGTTTTCCATGACTTCAATGTTGTACTGTACTTCATCTAATCCTGTTAAAACATAATAAGAAACTACATCTGCTTTGTTTAATACAGCAAGGTCAATGATTGCTTCTGCAATAAACTCAATCGCTGGTTTCCATGTTTTTAACTTTTCATCACAACGAACCTGTAATGGATAATACAATGCTTTCAATGCCTTACCACTTGTAATTGTTCCTGCCATTGTTTCTTCTGATATGTTTGGCATATCAACTTCATTGTACATGGTTGTTTTCAATCGGTCAAGCGTAACTTTCACTGGCTCTGTGTGGTTCATACTAGGCGCTAATGTACCAACCATAGGTGAAACATTGTTCTGGTTCTGTTCTGATTTCAAATCCCAATATGCTCCTGCACCAGAACTAAGGTTCTTTGTTGTATGCGAGTTCATGTCCACAGTGTAACGGATTGGGTTCATTCCTTTTCGTTCACTGTCAATATCTCCATTCCCAAGCCGACTATAACCAGACTCATACTCGGTAAGGCTTTCAATCTCTGACACTCCTTGTTTATCCTCTAATGTTCCATCATTCACAATCACAACAGCAGGAATGTAATCTAACTTTATTTCCTGTTCTTGTATTACTGTTTCCTGTACTACCCCTAAACCATTATAAAGGATAGAACTCATATAAATTGTCCCATTCCTTTCCTCATACCGATTTACAAGGTATAACCTTTCTTGTGTTGACTTTGTTTGATTTACATTTTCAAAACTGATAAACTTCGTTAATCTGTCTGAACCATACTCTGTTTCATAATAGAACTGTAAACTATTGTAAAAATGTGTCTGTATGCCATCCTCTTCGGAAAAATCCACGAGACACGCAACACGCTTTCCGATAAAACAATCTTTTGCACTCTGTAACAATGTTTTAGGAAAATTGTTCTTTTTATCACTTAACACTTTGTCAATCAATATTTGGTATTGTTCCACCTGTTTCATGGCTGTCTGTTCTGTATCTACAGATTGTATGAATACATCTGGTGTTTGTGAAAACATGAAACGTGCTTCTTTGTCAATCAATGTTTTCGCAATCTTAAAACGAATGTTTGACGGTTGATAATCTCCACTGCTACCCTCTGTGTAGAACTCTGCACCTTTTTTGTAATCCAAATAATTTTGTTTGATTTCAAGCAATTCTCTTGTATATAGATTATATCCTGTTTTAATTTCATTCTTCAAAACAAAATAGGGGAAACTTGCCAGTGCCTTTGTTACCTCTACTGTGTATTGTTTGTTCTTTGCCAAAGGTTCTCCCTCCTTCCTTTTTCTTTTATTATACCACAACACAAAATACATGTCAAATAAAAAATAGGGTGGAAACATCCACCCCATAAAACAAATTACACAATATCAATAATCAACTTATCAGCCGCAATTCCGATAACACCTGCATAACCATCATAACCACCACCAACTTGATTATCAATCTGATAAGGATAATAAGATTCGTTGTTAATGTCGGACAAACAATATTTTGCATATTTATATTTGTACCCTGATGGCGTCAAATATTCCGCTTCCAACGCCTGAATCGGAGAACCATCACCAACAACCCCATTGACTAAATCATTGACATTGTATGATTGTCCGAAAATAATATATTCAAGCCATCCATTCTTCTGTGTACACACTCTTACTTTCAGTTTTCCAACAGACACTCTAAAGCCTAAATATTTTAACGGCTCACCGTCTCTCGCTCCAATCCAGTCAGTAGCGTTCAAGACTTCGTCCCACCATCTATCAGTGTACCCTCTCGTCCAGATATTAACCTTTCCTAATTCTTTAAGTCCACCTGTGTTCGGAACAACAGAACCTTGTGGTCTTGGTTTTGAAACATCACTTGCACCGGAACTAGCCTGTTTATTAATTCCATCTGCAATGAGTCTCGCAATCCCTTTTACGCCTAAAGAATTATAAATGTCAACATCATGTTTATTATCACAAAACAATGTTTCGACAATCATAGCTGGCATAACAGAAGCCGTCAAATCATGAAATCCTGTGCTATATTTTGTTCCTCTGTTGTAAAATCCATTTGATTTAAAGTTCTTACAAATCTGTTCTGCAATCTGATTCATGTTTCCATTAGACTGGTCATATAGCCAACATTCAACGCCATTTGCCACACTATTAAATGCATTCATATGTATCGAAACAAAGATATCACATCCATTTGCATTTGCTTTACTTGTTCCATCATACAATTCCTGCCCTTCGCTATATGCATCGGAATTACAATTAACAATCGTATGTCCTTGTGCTGTCAGCATCGGTACAAGTTCATTATAGACTTTCCTTACTTCTGCCTGTTCATCCAAATAGCCAATTTTGCCTTTACAATTCGGTGAATGTCCACCTCTTAACCCGATTTTCATGTTTTAAACCTCCTGTTCTTCTTTTGTTTCATGTTCTGATTCTACTTCTGGGATTCCCGCAACACTGATAGCAACACTAATCACAGCCGCAACACCAGACACAGAAAAAATGTGTGCCCAGCCTACCTCGTTAAACGCCTGACCAACTGTTACCATCGAAACAAATGTTTCTGCGAATGTTTTAACTGCACGAACCCATGTTGCTTTTGCCCATTTTTTTGTATCTACTGACACTTTAAACACTGCATTTTTAAACATATATTCTCACCTCCTTTGTTTTATTTACTGTTTAATTGAGTGTTTAATTGAGTGTTTAATGTTAATTATATCATCACTCAATTCATCAATCTTATCCCATTGCCTTTTTTGACCCTCTCTCACTTTATCTTTGTAATCATCAAATTCTTTGATATGCTGTTTTAACTCTTCGTCTCTTTCATCCATCTTTTCTGCTATTCTGTCTATCCTAGACACGAGGATAGACATTGCCTTAGTGTTATCATTCAATGGTTTAAACAACATCACAAACAATCCAATCAAAGAGGATAAACACAAAACCAACATTCCTAAAAATTCTATTTTGCTCATCTATACCACCCCTATTTATTTACTTGTTTATATGTTGCTTGTATGCCTACTGGTAACTCTCCACCATCTACCATGATGACTGTTGTTGGATGGTATGTTGTTAATGCTCTGATTGCATCTTGTTCGGATTGCATCTTGTTCGGATTGTGAGATAGGGACTATCACCTCTTTTTCTAACACATATTGCAATGTAGTTTTGCTTTGTGACAACCAATTTCTTAGCGTTTCTACATCAGGAAACACATCTTTAGGCAAATTAATTCTTATAATCCTTGCGAACATATCTTGACCTAACATATCAGTTGCCCAAACTCCGGACTTATATGATGAAAAAGTTAAAGACGACCTTTGCCCCACATTATTACTAATGGCTTCTCTAAGTATATACCCAAAATTATTGATGTTTCCGTTACTTCCATAAAACTTCCAATCTTCATTCCCATTTAACATAACGCTTCTGATTCTTCTAGCAATCCCATCTTTTGTAATTTTATCTTGATATTTTCCGATGCCCCTAAGAGGTTCATCCATTGTTATTGTAGCAGTCTGTTCGGGGAAATATGGTTCATACGGCTCGGCAAAAGTTCCCTCATTTAACATTACATAACACTGTTTGTTTTCGATAGGTTTAGAATTTGTTCTGTCAAATAAGGCAATTTTCACTCGACCGTTTTCATCGCTTGTCACCGTTACTTTTTTCCCTTTAAAAACTGCGGTAGTATTACATTGATATATTTCATCATCAACATTTGTAAAATATAAACTTCTACTTGTGTCTTTATCTTGACTATTGCAAATACCTTCGTTATTTGTTGATAAAGTGTACTTTGTGTTTGGTTTCAAAGTCAATATAAGTTTTCTAACGCTATTGTTTCCACTCACAGGTTGCAATGGTAATTTTAAAAAACTATCTATGTTAAACAAATTCTTCCCAGTCACTCTAACATCGACTTCATATTTCTGCTTCTCTTCATTCCATTTTCCAACATTCTTAATCTGTTGTGGATAGTCGTGTGATGGGGATGGTTTGCCGCCTGTGTAAGGTTCATAAGGGCTAGCAGTTTGCCCCTCGGTTATCATTAGTCTATATCTTGCATTACCGCCTACTTTTGACACAATTCCCGGACGTATATTCAAGTCATCTTCTTTTGGCACAAAAGTTTGGTTTTTGTGCCAAGCACTAACACTACCTGTGAAACCAAAAAATCCTGTAAAATCGTCCGGGTTGTCAACCGAAAGGTAATACGATTTTCCGGCTTCTATTGATGGGATTAATTCTTTTAATGTTTTCGGTGAAGTAGTGTTGTAAACTTTTTGCATAATAAATCCATCTTCATCAACAGAAAAACCAGAAATATTTTTTAACGCGCTTACATCAAACAACTGTTTTCCTGTTGTGCTGTCTTGATGTGAATTACCTAAGATGTTTAAATCTGTTACAACATCTTTAAACTTTCCTACCTTTGGATTATTCAACACAACTGTGTTTTCTCCATTTATTGTATCAAAAACAAATTGTTCTGTCAACCCCAAACTTCCATATATTTTGTTATGTTTGTACAACATTACCATGTCGTTTCTGCCATATATTTGTTGTTTGTCTTGCATTGCATCACCTCCTAAAAATCAACAGATGCAACCTCTACCATACCTGCAACAACACTTGTTACCTTAACAATGTTTGTACTCTCTGCTGTTCCTGTTGTTTTATCGTCTATGTTATTAAACACACGCTCCCAACTTCCTGCACCAATCACAGAACCATTTTCATTGTTTCATAGTTTTACTGTAATCATATCATCTGTCATGTTTTTCACAAGAAACTGACTTCTCTTTAGCTTCATGTTAAAAATTGCTTCTTTTCCGGCTTCCAACTGTTTTTGCATAACATCTTTCATCTCATACCCTCCTTATTCCACTTGCTATCGTTCGTCCTGTCTGTTCTTCTTTTTTCTCTATTACTGGTGGTTCTTTTACACAGGCTAGGAACTCTGGCTCTCTTCCTTCCAGAATCGCTGTTGCCATCTCTAACCCATTATACAACCCCACCATGTAATCATCTGTTGATTTCTCAAAACTCTGTTTCTGTAAATCTCTGATGCCTTTTACTTGTTTTGTTTTACTTCTCAATGTGTTCATTCTCTCTCTGTTCTCCTTTCTGCTCTACGTTTCACATGAAACATTATCCTGCTTTACTGTTTGTTTTAATCTCCTTCACATCTGCAACGGTATATGTGTCCAACGCATACCACAACGCAGAGAATGTATGTGGGTCAATGTTAAATTCATCATAGATTGCATTGCCCCTTGAATCCCTCTTATATGTAAGGTCTTTCAACTCTCGGATTGTGTTCTTACATCTAGGGGAACAAACTATCTTGTTAAATCGTTTCATCTTCTTTGTGTTCTGTAAACGACTTCCAATGTACTTTTTCGCTCCATACATGTTGTACCCTTGCTGTCTGTAAAACTGAATTGTTTTGGGCTCCAATATATTCTGTATAGATCGCTACTCTATACACGTTCTCTTATGAACTGCTTATACTTTCATATAAGTTTAGACTATATCTTAGCATTTCTGCTCCATGCTTTTCCACACGCTTGTGTGTACTCTACTCACTTCCATTACATTTTGGATATCTAACATAATGTGTTTTCGATAGTCGTTGAATAGCTTGTTCTTTCGTTAGTTTTTGATATGAGAACAAATATCCTTTATGTTGTCTTTCAATTCCTCTGCATACATTTGCAACATGTGAGCTATTAAACCCATCATAATGTGCTTCTTTTGTAGAGATATAACTTTTTATAAAATACCCATTGCTATCATACATATAAACTTTCTTTGATAAACTCCAATCATTGTTCTCCTTTGGAGTCACCCAACACAAATTATCTGCATTATTATTTTTTCTATTTTCGTCTTTATGATTAACATATTTTCTTTTTGATGTTTCTCCTTTTACAAAAGCCTTTGCGACTAATCTGTTTACCCTAACATAATTTACTTTGTTGTGTTTTGTTGTAAGAGCAACATTCAAATAACCACCTGTTTTCTCATACTGCTTTAATTCTTTTCTATGAGAGACATCTACAACCTTTCCTCCGTTTGTTCTAAGAGAAAATGCTCTTCCATCATAAGAAACATAATATCCATCGTTTATATGTTCAAACCCTTTTATTTTATTTATTTGTTTCACTTTCATATCAAAATCCTCCGTTTACTTTAAACTACTACTGATTACCCAATCCTTAAAATTGTCACGCTACGGTATTTAAGGCTCTAAGGGCTTCCCAGTATTTAACATGGTTAAGTACCAAAATTTTAGCACTATCTGCACAAATAGGCTTTTCACATCTTCCTGCCCTCTCCGCTACTGCACGAACATCTTGTCTCTGTGAGAATCTATCATCTGTTATCTGATTCATGTACACTTCATCATAAATGTACAGCACTTTGTTTGCATCATCAACACAACAACTGATAAGCGCATTGTAACTCTCTTCAAAACCAAAATCAAGACCAAAGAAATGGAATTGCGAAGAAATGCTGTTCACCTTCCGTTTGAACTCTCTGCTGTCCTTCGCAACAACAAAGTTCGGAAGTACCCTTGTTCCATTCGCTCCAAACCTTCCCCACCTTGCAACAACCCACAATTGTTTGTCTGTTCTCTTCAATCCATCCAGACGGCGAATGTATGAAACAGGCAGGAATGGGTTATCATCTGGTAGGCTGTGATGATAATAAACACCATTCTTTTTGTTCACCAATGTTCTACGTCTGTAAAACTCTTCTGGACTTTGTATTGTTCTCTCTCTTCCTTTATCATCTGTATGCACAAAAAAGGTATTGTATACCCAATTTTCCTTGCCGACAGGGTTTGTTGTTAAGATAAAATGCAACGTCACTTTAGGCTCTCTGATACGCCCTAGCAATTCGGTATATGCTTCATAACGGATTTCGCTACATTCTTCCATCCAAACAATGCTGACACCGTGAATGGACTTGATTTTCTCCGTATTATCCATTCCTCGGAATATGATTCTTGAACCATTCGGAAAACGGATTTCCAAAGGACTAGAAATTGCAACCACTTTGTCCCCCTTTGGTCTGTGATTGTTTCTTACCGCTTCGTCTGATAACAACCCCATCTTTTCAAGGATTTCTTTAAACAATGCGAAACAAGATTCTTTGATTGTTTCACGCACTTGTCTTACCACCAATGCTGTTCGTTTTTCTTCCAGAAGTTTTAGTATAATCTTCAATGCTACATGGTAACTCTTTCCGCTACCATACCCACCCAATAACAGGTATTGTTCATAATCCCAATCGGTTAGAAAAGAAGCAAATCTGTTTGACACTTCAATGTTCACATCCATGTTTGTTTGCTCCTTTGTTTTAATATGCACAAAACAGATAAGTGGCAAATGTACACAATCTGATGTACACCGAACCTTATCTGTTTTGTCTATCATATTATACCATATTCAATTATTGTTCGTCAAGGTTTATTCAAAAATTTCTTTTAAGAAATCAACAAAACCTTTCATGTTCTCATAATCATCTTCGTCTATTTCGTCCTCTTCCTCAAATGCCTGCATCTCTTTCTCACGTCTATTTAATTCCTCATTCATTCCAGAAATATCAATCATGCGTTCTGTGAGACAACCGAGTGCAATCTGTCCATGTTTAATTATTTCCTCTTCGACCCTGCTTAACTTTAACTGTTCATTTCTTTCACTCATAACACTGAACAATGTGTTGATTCCATTTGCAATACAGCCTTGTGCAATTTCGATTTCTTTCAGATGTTCCAAAATCTGCTCGTTTGTTACTTCCTTTGCCGCTTTCTCGGAAACAACCTCAAATTCTTCTTCTTTCCACTTGAGGACATTGTTTAAATCATACGAACCAAAGCCGATGTTATAATCATCGTTCCCGACTTCTCTGTACTTAATCTCATAATACGGTTTGTTCGCAATACCTCTTACGATAACCTCAATGTCATCTACAACTAATTTGTTCCCTTTGTTCTCACTCATGTTTTGTTCTCCTTTCTGAACTTACTCTGTTTACTCTTTTATATTAACACACCATTATCGGAATGTCAATCGCCTTTCTACAAGAAACTGTCTCTTTATTTCCTGTATCAATTCTTTCCCAATTGTCTGCCATTGGAAATATCTAAAATCATTAAGCAATTCGTTCATGGTAAACACCCTAGAATAATTGTAATTGTTTTCAAAGTGAAATGTCAGAACATATCTGTTCTCTGTTACTCCTTCTTCCACACGAACCCTCGCTCTGTATACTCTCAATTCTCTGCTTACTGTGTCTGTGATGTTCTGTATCTTCTGTCTGACTTCCTCTGATTCAATTGTTTCAAGGTCTATCACCTTCACTGTATCACCTCCTTTGTTCTTCAATTACATGTTCTCTGACCATTACTGTTAAATTATTATTTTTGATAAATTCTTTCTTCATAATTTTGTTCTCCTTCACTGATTGTTTTCTTATTTCCTTATCTTTAATTATATTATAACACAATATAACAGAAAGTCAATAGTTTATTTATAATTTATTATATAAAAATAAGCACGTATATTTCAACGTGCTAACTGCATGGAACATTTATGCTATTGCTTTGTAAACTCTATAAATGGTTCTCCACCATTTCCAGTTCTTTTACCAATACCATTGCCGCCTATTCTAAAATCATTTACGTTTCTGAACTCTATATTATGCTCAATACACCATTCTTTTATGTCATTTTCTATCGGATATAACACATTACCAACATTAAGCAAGCAAACACCACCAACTTTCAACGACTTATATATTTTATCAAGCATAACATATAAAAACAACTGTTTCCACTCTGCATAGCTTGAATACCTTTTATAACTTTGTTCGCTATCATCAGAGTAATGTTCTGTATCATAGTACGGTGGAGACGTAAAGCAAAAATCAATACTGTTTTCTTTTATATTCAAATCTTCAAACGGAACATTTTTATATTTAAAATTTTTACCAAGTCCCAAGAAGTCTTTAAGTTGCAACAAACCGTTATATGTTTTTTTACTAGGGTCTGTTGCAAGATATTTTATATTCTTAAACATACATGAAGCAAGTCCTATCGTTCTTCCACCCCAACCAGCACAAGGGTCTAGTATAGTATAACCATCTTTGCAATATGTTCTGTAAATGTCTCTTGCAAGATATGGTTGAAACTCATTAACGTATTGCACTCCACCACAACCAAGTCCAACAAACTTGAAATAATTATGTTTTGTTACAAATTTATTTTGTACTTTAATCATAAACCGAAACAACTGTTTTTTATATGTTCCATTTTTATTCAATGCTTGATAAATTGATTGCTCATTCTTCTTTGTTCCTGTAGCCAATCTGTGCGGATTAAACAATAACGATATATTATAACCATCATTATAACCTTGACACAATCTATTGAATTGATACATTGCAGTTGGCTTGTCAATTATACTCGATACAAACTGCTCAAGACTTTTAAATGGTGTAAAATCATCAAGAGCCTGTTTTATAATTTGTTCATCAGAAAAATATTTTATCGCATCATCTTTTACTTCAACATTTGTTTCATCTTCTTCTATTTCTTCTCCTAATTCAAACCCAAACAAATTCATGTCTATATCTTCTGCTAAGTTTTCCAGTTCTTCATCAAGCAAACTATAGTCCCATTCACTTTCATTTAGTTTGTTATCTACTAGCCTGTACGCTTTTATTTGTTCTTCTGTTAAATCTTCTAAACAAACAGTAGGTACTTGTTTTAATCCTGCTTTCTTTGCTCCTAAGATTCTACCATGTCCTGCTACTACACTATTATGTTTGTCAATGATTACTGGCTGTGTAAAACCAAACTCTTTAATACTGTTTGCTATTCGTTCAACCTGTTCTTTTGGATGCTTCTTTGCATTCTTCTTATATGGTTTTAATTCTTTGATGTTTTTATAAATAACATTCATTTCTTGCATTTGTTTTATGCCCCTTTCTATATTCTTTGTTCTGTCTTTGTTCTAAGTGGTATGTTATGTTCTATTGTTCTTTGTATACTTGTTATATACTATTCTTGTATGAACTCATAGAACTATTCTAACAATCTTTGTTCTGTCCTGTCAAGTTTATATAGTTTCCTTTCTCTGACTTCCCTTTCGTTTCCTAATAGGTACTTGATTTGTTCTAACAGAAGTTCCACATCTGCAATCTCGTCTACTATCATATATTCTGCATGACACATGTCTGTCTGGCATGTTTTATCTCCCTGTAAGATTCTCTGATACTTGCTTAACGCTTGTATGAGTTCTCCACATTCTTCTGTACACTGTAATAATCTGTTTTCAATCCCAAACTGTTCTGCTTGCTTCCTTGTGTATTTATCTATCTGTATTTGTTTTAATTCTGCATCAGTTGCCATTTGCTTTCACCTCAAACAATGTTATGTTATTCAAATAACAATACTCCATGATGTCTTTGTATTCTTTTGTTATGTTATGCTTCTTTGCATACTTTCTTACATAACTGTCTATGTCCTTCTGTAATTTACTTTTCATGTTCTCCCACCTTTTCTGCAAACATGGAAAACTGTTCGTCCTGCACTAACTTGATTCCTGCATATTCTTCTGTCAGTGCTACCATTTCGGACATCTTCACCACACCACTTGTAAATGCTTCATATAGGCTCATACAATCATCTACAAACTTTGGTATGCGCTTCTTTGCTGACTTCTGCCAATAATCAGACACCAACACATTTGTTGGAATTACCAACATCATTGTTAGTATTTGTTCTGCTAAAACATTTGTCTTATCAAGAATCACCTGTTTTGCCTTTTGCTGTTCTTCCCTTCTGATTCTTTGTTCTAACTGTTCCAACTCCCTTGCTGTAAGTGTGTAGGTTTTGTTATCCTTTTTCTGTTCTCTCTGTTTCCTTCTTAATTCTGCTCTGCTCATATTCAACCTCTATTCTGTATATAAAATATACTGTTGCTGTTCTCCATTTTTCCCATTGTTCAGAATCTTAATTTGTCCATAGACTTCTGTTGTGACTTCTTCTCCTGTGTTTGGGTTTTGTGTAATGATTGTAACTGTACCCATATTGTTTGGTTCTGGTATCACAATTTCCAATGGTTCTGGTTTATATTCTTCTACAACTGCTGTTTCTTGTTCCTGTTTCCCTTTTGTTGTAATATGATTGATAATATAACAAGATAACAAGATTATACTTGCTATCATTACTATCTGTGATACTACAAACAAGGCTGTTTTTATTTTGTTCTTCATTTCTTTATACTCCTATTTTACTATGTTCTGCTATGTTTGTCAATATGTTCTTGCAAAATAATTCATTTTGTTCTGTGTGTTTCCATATCCACTCCAAAACAGATAACCTCTGTAAGCCGTTTATTTGCCCTTTTAATCCATTTTCTATATTAAGGTGATAACTTCTTAGGGTAGCCCCATATTCTCTCGCTATTTCAATAGCTGACGCTTTCCTGCCGCTATCCTTCATAGATATCATTGCCCCAATCTTCATCATCATCGCTGTCCTCCATCCAGTCTGTACTGTTCTCTGCATCCCATATGTCTTGTTCATCCTGTTCATTCGGTTGATATGTTTCCCCTTTTGCAACAAGATTGATTGTGATATTGCTTGTAACCTTTCCTGTGTTTTCAAACATTTCTAGTTTGTCCATCATGTCTGTAATCTCTCTGATTGCAGAAACATCTCCTGTCAATCCCTTCTGGAACAATGCAACCATCAACAAGGAACGGTTCGTAAGTTCTTCATCTGTGAACCCAAAGGAACGCAACACTTGTTTCTTTTTATCGCTGTTTGTTTTCATCTCCAACAACTGACGCATACAATTCTGTAACGCCATGTTTTGTTCCTTCTTCTTTTTCCTTGCTTCAACTCCCATCATTGCTATCCGTTTTCGTTCTTCTGGTGTTCTCTCATTCAGTGGTATTAGATTCTCACTTGCTTCTTTTACCTCTCTTCCTTTCCTTCTTCCCATGTTCTGTCTTATCCTCCTTTTGTTTTATTATTTGTTCTCTAAATACACAACAAGACAAGGTTGCCCTTGTCTGTTACTGTCTCTATATGATGAATCACGTTGCCGCTTGAATCAATCACAATATTTAGTTTATGAATCAATATGTTTACAAGTTACATGACGTTTCTCGGTTACGTCAAACGGATATACTTACACATTTTCTTGTACCACGACTAATATATGGCTACCACAGCGGCAACGTGATAATTTATTTTATTGGTAGGCATTTCCATTTAAGGCTACCACTTACTTGTGCCAATCCAAGCACAACTCCTTCTTTTGATTCTATTATAGCAGAGTTTGTTTGGATTGTCAACACTTAACTGTGATAATTTGCTCTAAATATGGTAGAACGGCTGATGGTGTCCTTCTTCCTGTTTCCCTTTATCCTCTCATTTTCTTCTTGGAACTTTCTGTATTCCTCACATTCTGCATGGCATTTTACTGTCCTTCTTCCACATCCCTTACATGGTGCATAACTCATATACTATAACCAACCTTTGCTTTTTAAATAGTCCTCTACATCACACAAATAAAGCATTGCTTCTTGTGTTTCTTCTTCCTTTATGCTAATGAACCCATTCTCGTCTCTGTCCGTAAATCTCTGTAATGGAATCGGAAACCCTCTCTCTGTTACATGGTTCAATTTATATCCTACTTCCCGAATGTACTTTACACATACCACCAGAACACACGACACTATCAACATCTTAGGAGTGCTTAAATCCATCTTAGCAATCACAATCGGTATTAATACTTGAATCACTATGGCTATTTTGTCTAATTCCTCAACTAACCCATATTTTAAAGTTGCAAACAATTCTGCCAGCGTTTGCAACAACACTACGCATACTCTTTGTTTCGTTTTTTTCTTGTTCTTCCTTTTCATCATTATAATATCTTTCCTTTCAATTCTTCTTTGATTAAGTGCAACTTATCCTTTAACCTCTTTCTGTACGGTGGCACTTTGCACACCTCACACATATATTTGTTTTGCGTCATAAAGAAACTACCTGTTACTTCTTTACAGATATTACAATTCCTTTCGCATATTTCTTCTTCATCTGCTGTTACATATAACGTCAATCTTACTATTCTGCTCCAATCATCTGTTTCAACCTTCTCTGTTCTGTATGTAATATGTTTTGAATTGTTCACAGCAATCACATTTGTAGACAACCATTTGCAACAATTCAAATATGCTTCTTTTGTTGTTTTCCCTTGAAAATCTTTCTCCAATATCTTCTCTGCTATTAACATTGTCTTACCCCTCCATGATTCTTTGTTTTGCTTCTACTGCACTTTTGTCTGCAAGTTCATTTAAGGGGTCGCCCTTGTGTCCTTTGACCTTTACCATTGTTATGTTCATCTTCTTTTCATATACAAGCAAATACATCTTTTCCCATATATGTTTGTTTTTTATAGGCTTTCCTTCTTTCGTTACCCAACCATTGTTATGCCAGTTCTGTAACCACCCTTTTGTAATAGCGTTCACAACATAAGCACTGTCGCAATATACTGTGACCTGTTTTGTTTTGCTCTTCAAGGCTTTTACTAACGCCATATACACTGCTGTCAGTTCCATCTCATTGTTTGTCGTCTGTTTTTTATTTCCTGTTACCACATTTGTTTTGATTCCATTGCTACATGGAATAACTTCTACATACGCCCAACCACCCTCGCCAGGGTTTCCACTGCAAGCACCATCTGTATAGAATGTTATTTGTTTCATTGTTCTGTTTTCTCCTTCTTCAAATCCGCATAAATCTTGATAATTGCCTTTGCAACAACTTCCCATAATGTTACGCCATTTACATCCCCTATCCACTCATAAGTATCTGTAACATGAACCACTCCCATGTGGTAAAACTTGAATTTCTTTCCTTCGCTGTATGTCCATATCTGTTGCAATTTATATGGGTATCGTTCACACAATCCATGCAACACCTGTTCTAATAACTCAATCGGTGCTATCTCTGTTCTTGTGTAATGGTTCTTTTCCAGAATTTTAGCACATGGTTTTACTTTCCAAAGGAACTTGTTTATTAACTCTCTGTTTCCTTCCTTCTTGCAATCTAACATGATGATGTCCTCTGTTTTCAATGTTCAATCCTCCAATCCATAAAGAAAGGCAGAGAAGCATTGTTCCTACCTCCCTGCCTTTGTTATCATTTCATTATTTTGTTATGTTATGTCAGATTAGATTTCCCAATCATCGTCGTCGTCCTCTTCATCCTCTGTTTCGGCTTCTGCTTCGTCTGCCTTTTTCAGAAGTTTTACATAAGCATCTGCGGACTGTTTCGGCTTTGTTTTGATTCCTCTATCGGAGCACATCTTGAACAGTTCTTTTGCAGACTTTCCTGCATACGGGTCTGTTTCTTCCTCGTCCTCGTCTCCCCAATCGTCCTCGTCCTCATTTGCTGTTCCGTCATTTGCTTTCAGAACTGCGATAAGGGATGCTTTATCACGCTTCTTGCACTGTGAGGAAATACCTCTGTCACAGCACAGTTTGTACAGTGCTTTAGATGTCATGTTCTCATAATCATCTTCGTCTGCTTCGTCCTCTTCCTCAACTGCCTGCTTTGACTTCGGCTTCTGTGTTGCCTTTGTTTCCTTCTTTGCTGATTTCTTTGGTGCTTCGTCTTTCTCTTCTACACCTTCCGCTTCTGTTTCCACATCATCAATGTCCTTCAGACCTGTTTCCACAACTCTTGCTGTTACCTTCGGGATTGCTTTCAGAAGGTCAAGAACATACTCGCTGTTTGCCATTGATACGGTTCTTGTGAACAATGGGTATCTGCTTCCTACCTCTGCGACTTCCTCTACGTTGTTACCCATGATTGCTTCTGCGGCTTCATACGCCATCCAATTTTTTGCCATTTTGTTTTTCTCCTTTTCTTTTTTAATTTGATTCTTTGTTTCTCTTGTTTGTTCTTTCCTTCTTCTCTTGCTGTTCTTTGTTTGTTTATCACCAGAAGGATTTTTATTTCCCTTCCTTTGATACTACTATCTTAACACATCTTGTTCTGTGTGTCAACACGTTTTTGTAACTTTTTTCTTTTTATTTTTCCCCTTCGCAACATTCACAATCGCAAACGGTAATCAATCCTAACTTGATACAAGCATTGTCAACTGCTTCTTTTAACTGTAACAATCCTTTTTCATCCACAATGCCAAGTCCTCCTTTAAGGAACACTTTGATTTCTTTTCCATCTTCTTCTGTTACCAACTGTTCCGCAATGGAATATCCAAGAGGATTGTTGTCTCTGTCAAATGCTTCTGAAATCACAACATTGCGCTGTTCCTTGAACTTCTGTTTTGACAGTTCTTTGTAAGTTAATCTTCCCATTCTCCTGCACCCCCTTCTTCGCTATTGTCGGGGAGTTCAATGATTGCTTGGAATCGTAACTGGATATAATCTTCATCCACCAAAGCACAAATGTTGTCAAGATTCACATTGTCCACTAATGACTTGAATGGTATTGTTGCATTTCCATCCTTGTCAAAATTGACAGAGCCTATGGTGAAGATGCCCAAACTCATTGGGTTGCTTGTTGCTGTTTTCGCATGAACCGTAATGTCATTGTTCAACCCCTGTAACAATTCAACACTTGTTAGGATTTCGTCATATCGGAGTTTGAACTTCACTTGTACTGTTCTGTTCTTTCCAATGCTCAACCCTTCAAAGGTTGCAATGCCCTTTTGTTTGAATTTCTTTTCCAACCTGTTTTCTCCTTTCTCTGTTTTTCTCTTTCATTCTTTGTTTGAACTCTTGTTCTTGCTGTTCTCGTTCCTTCCCTTTCTGTTTCATGTAGGCTTGCCGAGCGAGGTAGGACTTTCCTGCGTTCCTACCGCCTACAAATACATTATAATTTGTTCCATCTCCATTGTCAACCCCTAAATCTGTTCCGCAAAACAAATCTTCGTTGACATTCAATTGCTCGGAAATATCTTCACCAGCCACAAGGCTCTGTACCAGCCCTAAATCCTCTGGTCTTATCATCACCCATACTTCGCCAGTATTAAGGAACTGCAAGGCAAATACGGGCAGTTTGTGAGCCACAGCCGCATTTTGTTCGAGTATATGAATATCATTCTGTTTGATGCTGATGCTCTGCTTGTCCGTAGATTTTAACTGACAGATACACTGTTCATTCTGTCCATCCTCTTTCTCAATCCATCCTGCACCACTGTTCTTTGTCGGCTTGAATCCAAGCCGCTTCATTACCTCTGCTTCGTTTTTCCGATAGAACTTTGTAGAACGTTTATTCATTTATAGTTATGCCCTCTCTTTGTTTTTTTTTGTTAATAAAACTTTTTTTACATTCTTTTGCATACATACACTCGTCACAACTATCTTCCCAACCATCCTCTTCTTCATAATTTCCAAAACAATCTGGTTTTCTGTTTGTTTCTTCTTCGCACTGTTTCATGTCATCGCACATACAACATTCAATGTCGTTCCCATCAAAACATCCAAAGCACTTTTTTTCTGCTTTCATAGGGTTTGTCTCAGTCATGCATTCTTTTTCATCCACACACAAATTACATTTTCCATCACCATTAATATGGCAACCAAAACATTCTTTCTTTAATGCTTCTTTCTTTATATCTGTTGGCTCTGTTCTTTTGTTTTCCCAACTTGCTACTGTTTCCAAAACATCCACAATCCCCTGTGCTGTTATAATGTCAATGTTTGCACCTCTTGTTGAAGTTATTTCGATTGCTTTCTTTACTATGTTTGCAAGCATCTGTACATTATATTCTTTTTCAATCTTCATCTGCTTTGTCCTCTGTTTCTTTTTTTAAATTTAACATTTTTGATTGTTGATTTACTAAGCTTTGTAACCTTTTGTTTTCCTCGTTCAAATACTCAATAACTCCGACTGCACTTTCTAAAAACATATCTACTTCTTTTTTACTGCATTCAGAATTATATCGAATAAAATCTGTCATATATTTTATCATGTATTCAATATTCACAATTCTTTTTATTGTTATTTCAATCTCCCCATTCATCTGTTTCACCATCCTGTTCTTTTAACTTCCTTTCTGTTTCTTCTTTCAGATATTGTAAATAGGGTTTTCTCTGTGCAAAGCCCTTCTTCCTTACTTCTTCAAGTTCTTCTTTCCCGAACAAATCTCTGAACATTGTTTCCTGTTCACTTACTCGGAAAGTATAACTTCTCACATATTCCTCGCTATTGTCCATTTGCTACGCCCTTTCTTTAACGGCATATCTTTCACCCATTCCAACGCTTTTGTTCATCTTTTTACCAACCTTTCTGCTATATTTGAAATGTACTGTTTGTCTTCTTCCTTCAACCTGCTCCACAAATCAAAACCTGTTGTTCCGTCAAAATCATAGAAGCAATATCCATATTGTGTGTTTTGTTTTATCCACTTTGTTGTGTGTTCCTCCTGCATGTCGGTAAGTTGTCTTGCAACTTCGTCATACTTCTTATCGCTCCATATACTGTTGTCTGCTTCATAATACAAATAACTATGTATGAGGATAACTCTCTGTAAGAAATCTATCTTTAGTTTATCTGTCCAATAAACAGGAAACTTATACAACTGTAAACACCTTCCTTGTATCTGTCCTTTTATTTTGCATATGCCATTGCATCATGTGCTGTTGCATATTTTCTTGCTACTGAGCTTGTGTCGTCAAAAAACACAACTCTTTTATTTAAGAATCCATATTCTGTTCCAAGTACCATGTTGATTCCTTCAATCATAGCCTGTGCCTTTTCAAAATCTTCCATTGCTGTTCTGTTTAATTTGCTAACTGTTTCGATTGTTAAATTCATCATATCTTTGTTCTCCTTCACTATTTGTTTTCCCTTAACTTGATTATATAGTAACACAAGTATAGGAATAAGTCAACACATTTTGTAAAACTTTTTCAATTTTGTTTTGTTCCAGATAACAGAACAGGTAGCCCTATTAGGCTACACTCTGTAATTCATTCAGTGCTGTTTTGTATTTATTGTTCAGTGAGTACAATCTGAAATTGTTAATGGTATCTTTCTCCATTCCTTTAAATACTGCGATTGCAAGGATGTTCTTTAATTCAAGTCCTGTTTTCTCTAACTTTGTAACCATTCCAATGCAACGATAGGAGAATGTTGCCCGAATCCCATTTGTTTCTGCTTCTGTTCTGATTGCTTCCACAAAATCAACAAGTTCTTTGTTTCCTTTTGCAATGTGCATTTCAATGTTTCGGTCATAACCAAAATCAATGATTGCAAATCTATCCAGAGTTGCTTGGTCTAATACCAAACGTCCTGTATACATTTCATCTGCACCACTTCCAACTGTGTTTCCTGCCGCAACAACTCGGAAATTCTTATGTGCTTTGATTTTTCCGTTTGGAAACTCGAAGTATCTATTTGCGATTGCCGCATTTAACAAAACAAGAACCTCTGGTATGCTTGCATCCATTTCATCGAGAAAGAAGATACCACCATCCTTAAATGCTTTGTAAAACTCCGTTTCATGATACTTTCCTCCTGCATCAATGAAACCTGTCAACTTATATTCCTGCTGAACACTGTTTGTAAAATAGAACTCTAAACCTAAATCCCAACTAATTTGTTCAAGTGTGTAGTTCTTTCCGCTTCCTGCCGGTCCTGCAAGGTAAACAGGAATGTCATTTTCAATACAAGCCTTAATCATATTATACTTACAATGTTTTACTTCTTCATTGCAGTCATCTTTTGGTTCTGGTTTCTTAATCTCTGGCATTCTTAATTCTACACTACCATCAATGATTACTTTATCTTTTCTTCCTGCTCTGCGAAGTTCATTTGTTGTTCTATCCTCTGCTCTGAAATTCTCCGGCTCTTTATACTGTCTTCCGATTCCTTGTTCATTAAATGTGTACCAATATAAAACTCCTTGAATTTCAAAACAATAAATACCCTGTTTTTTTAACTCTCTTATTTCCTTTGTATGTTTTCTGAATACTCTTTTAATATCAACAACACCAAAATCTGTTCTTGTTCTTGCTACAACATGTTCTTCGTCTTTCTTAATAACCTCTACAAATGTTCTTGTTTTCATTTTATTTGTTTCCTCTGTTTTCTGTTTTATTGTTTATATATTCTTTAACTATAATATATTATAATATATATAAATATATATGTCAATAACTATTTTATAAATTATTTAATTTATTTTATATTGTTCAATATCTGTGATTTCTTGTTCTTCCAAAACACTAGGTATTAGATATTCGTTTTTGTTTAAATATTGTTTTATTGTACCTATGTCCATAACTCGTCCATAACCTAACTCAAAACCACGGTAGGAACATTCTTTGCTACGTTCCCACACAGCTAATATGATTCTTCGTAACATACTTGGGTGAATCAATGGAAAAGCAACTTGTTTGATGTTTAAACGCTGTGAAGCATTTTTAACTCTAACTTTTGTGATAACTTGATTCTTTTCAGATGTACCAAAAATTACACTGAGGTTTACACGGTACCCCTGCTTTTCCAACCGATTTACAAGTTGTAACACTTTCACACTTTCTTTTATGATTGTTTTATTGTCAACATTACAACTATAATTAGCCATTTTGTTAATGGTTATGACTTTGTTTTTCTGTAGAACAGGTTTACTATTTATCATATTTGTTGGGATTCCCTGCAAATATCTTGGAACGGAACATTGATACCCTACTATATCATAAACGTTCTTTTGTTTTGTAGAGATTCCCGTTTGTTTCACATCTACTTGCTTTTTAATTTCCTTTGTTCCATGTTCCCACCCATGCAATAACAAGTCTTTTGCTTCTTCAAAATTGTTTGTTTTGGTAAATTCATAACTACCGCTCAGACTACAACAACCATTTTCCCTGTTTAAAAAGTTTTCATATGGTTCGTTTGTTTCGATAAAATGAACCAATTCTGTAATAGTTTCAAACTCTGTAATATAAACGTCTCCTTGCTGTTTCTTTTTCATGTTCCTATGCCCCTATCTCATTTGTTCTGATACTATATTAACATGAAATAAAACAAATGTCAAACAATTTTTAAACATTTTTAAAACAAAAAAGGACAGCTTATTTTCGCTGTCCAATAATTTCTTCATCAAAATGTTTCCTCCTTTAACTTTTGCTTTCCTTTTGGTAAATATCCATACATAGCAATACAATAGCTATCTGCCAAGTCATCATTGATTTCACAAGGTACTTTTTTCTTGACCTTTTTGCCACCCTCTACAACGTCCATTTTCACGCTTATAATGCCTTTTTTACCTCTACCCTTATATTCCTCGGCTATATGCTTTAAAAGCCCCCTATCACGTAAATACAAGATTGTACGATACTTCTCTGGATTGATTCCATAAGGGTTGTCTAACGGTTTGCTACTTCCTACAATTTGAGATTTCCATGAGCGTGTATCAACACTGTACACTGGGATTTCATTGTAATAATGGAAGAAATCAATGATAGTGGCAATCAACGCTCCTGTTGACTTAATATATGCTTCTGACAAGAAACCCTGTGAACGCAGACGGATACGTTCTGTTATCACCAATGGGTTTACTATGTTATGGTCTATCATAATTTCATTTAGCGTGTTTTCAAGTGCTGTTCTTTTTTCTGAATTGTTATTGCAATATTCATATTCAAGGCTGAACATCTCAACAACTTCTTTATTTTTTAACACCGTTATTCCTGTTCTTGTATAAGATTGGTCGATTCCTATGACATAATCGTGCAACCCTTCCACCTCCTTCTAATTGAACGGTAGTATGCTTTCCTCTTCCCATCGTTCAATCGCTTTCTTTTGTAACTTTCTTGCCTGTTCAATTCCATCTGCTCGCAATACTGTTATAATTCCTTCACGAATCATTGTTTTGCTTTCTTTTGTTTCCATTCTCAACAGGTTCTCAACCCCTGTCAATCCATAACTGTTTTTATGTTGATACACCACATATAGGTTGTGATAATCATATATGAGTATGTTCTTTCCCTCTATCCAATCATCGTCAACACATTCTTTCTGCTTCCATATCAGATTGTACAGGCAACGCTTTTTAAAATGTTTTCCAACCGTTCCAAGATAGATGTATCTGCATGATAGATTCTTTTCGGTTTTCCTCACCCCAAACACTGTCCCAAAACATAATTTGTTTGATTCACTACACCCCATTTGTTTTAGCCCACTGTCTGAACTCAACCAACCTGTAATGTGTCCCATATACGCATGGTGACTTCTACAACCATATTTGTACATCACCCCTGTCTGTACCTTTTCTGTTTTATCCAGATAACAACAATTCGCACATGTTATCACCTTAGCCATTGTAAGCATCCCTCCTTTGTAGTAAACACTGGATAATATTGTTTGTCTATCCCTCTGTGTCCAGTGTCAATATTCGCATTTCTGAACATATATAACTTTTCATACTTGTTTACATCCACTGTCTTATCATTCATGCAACGATTGATTTCACAGTTATATGTTATTCCATCTTTGTCAACTGTTGCTTTCACCACTTCTGCACGAAAAACTATGTTCTTTGTATATCCTTCCCTTTTTGAAGCAAACACTAGGAACAATTCAGTTCCTATGTCTACTAAGAGGTAAACCTTTTTCATCCATTCTTGTTCTCCTTTCTGTGAGTTCGCACTTTCCATACATTGTACAGATGATACAATCTTTCTCTGTAATTGTTCTTCCATACTTACATTTGTTTGTTCTTCTATACATGTTTTTCAATCCTCCATGTTGCATATTTATCATGCATTTCGCAATATCTCCAACAAGCACTCTTTAATCCTGTATAAACTACCCTTCCTTGTTTTGTTACAACATCAAACATTTTGTTTTCCTCCTTCAACGGCTGTTCTCTTTGTTTCTACCTATATAACAACATAAGGGTTGAACAAAGTCAACCCCTAAATGTAAATTATTCAACAACAATATTTACTGCCTCATAATATGTTTCACACAAGATGTCAGTAACTCCGATTACTTTCAGATTACGATGTTTTTCATATCTGTTATCCTGCATTAGTTCCCAATCCATTACCGGTTCGTATTCATCAAACAGACATAATCTTTCATGTCCATTTATATTCTTCCATAACCTTATCATTGTGTTTGGACACACATATTCTTTTAAAAACTCTTTTAATTTCATTCCAATCTCTCCTTTTTCTTTCCGTAGCATACTTCACGCATCGGACACTGTTCTGCCATCTTGCAATGATACCCTGTACACTTTTCATGTCTCTGCACAAGTTTCTCTTTTGTTTCAAGCCTGTGTTTGTAATACTGTACTTTCTCCAATCTTGCTATGTATGGTTCAACCTCTTTGTAATTGAACTTATACAAATATACTTTTATTTCTTGTGTGTTCTTATCCTCACACAAAACAAAGCCATCATGGATGTCTGTTAAATACATATATAACTGTAACTGCTTTCTTCCAGATACATGATATTTCTGTTTTTTAAACTGGAACGTATTTACTGACTTTATTTCTCCAACCATTTCTACGCCATCTATATCACAAATAATGTCTGGCGTATAGGAAAGGTCAAATTCTTCATTGAATCTGCTATAATCACAATCTAACGGTTCTGCATACCCTCCACGAATAAACAATCGTTGCCACTTTTCATGGATTGCATCACCCTCTGAAAATATCCGCTTCAACCCAACTGGTACTTGTTCTCCCTGTGCCTGTTTGTAAAACAAACTCAACACTTGCTGTCTGTAACAGAACTTATCATCGGAAACAATAATAGCACTCGCATGAAGTCCTTTCCTCTCTGCTGTTTCCTGCCCTCTTGTCATTACTGATTTTAAGAACTGCAATTCTTTCTTGATGTCCTTATCCAGATAATGCAATGCGTTCAACTTATGTTCCAATTCTGCTTCTTGACTGCTTTGTATCTTTGTTCGATTCCCTTCTGCTTCTCGTTTGATTTCGTCCATCAATCCCATTTGTTTTGTTCTCCTTCTTTTCTCTATGATACCACATGGACAGAAATAATGCAAGCACTTTTATAACCTGTTGTAGTACAGAATCTCTTCACTGCTTTCAGTTTTGTTTCCGCATAAACGAAAAACCTATGTTCTGCACTACCATCACCAATGTATGTTCTGTTAAATCTGATACAATAAAAGTGCATCAATCTTCTAACATTTCCTTGTACATTCTCTTATGTTCTTCCATTATTTCTTTTCTCACTCTGTCAAGGTCTGCAAAATCCACAAACCCTCTGTCATAAAACAAAGGTATCTCGCACTCACCCTTTGGATTGCAAACCTTTGATTTCACAACCTTGCATTTCATAATCATACCGATTGTTTCTTTGCTTGCACTATTATAAGGGTTATGGTTTGGTATGTCAATATATCCTTTTCTTGCCACCTGTATTCTCAAACTAGCACTATGTTTCAGCTTGTGACCACCGGGCGTCTGTATATTATCTCCAAAAGGTAATGCATTCATCTTGTCTCGAATCTGGTTTATAAATACAACCGTTGTTCCTGTCTGTTCTATCACATCTTCCAGAGTTGGCAGATATTTGTCCATAAGCCTTGCAACCCCACCTATCCGCATTTCTTGTTCGCTATCTGTGTTCACTGCTTTTCTTATTTTGTCAATATCATCTTTTGGCTGCATAGATGGAACACTATCAATCACAATCATGGGTATACCCTCTTCCGCAAATCTGATTGCTCTGTTGAAAGCCTTTTCTCCATACCTTGCTCTGTATACCAACATTTGCTTTGGTGTGTTTCCAAACAACCTTGCTCTGTTCGCATCGAACGTACCTTCAATCGGAATGTCAAGGCACATTTCATGTTGAGCGCAAAACTGATATGCAAGTGTTGTTTTCCCTGCCGATTCTGCTCCGAATATTTCTATTGTTCTGCCTTTCGGTATTCCTCCACCTATGATGGCATCTAAGTCTGAAAGCCCTGTACTCCAACGTGGTATTCGTAACACTCCGTTTTTGCTTCCCAAACTGTAAACCGTTCCTTCTCCTTCTTTCTTTGCAATCTCGGAACACAACTTCATAATTCCTGCTTTGTTGATTCCCTTTGTTTTGTTAGCCATCTTTCAATCTCTCCATTTCTTTCTCGCTGATTCCAACAATTCCTGCGCTGTCATTGCTCTCTGTCGGTCTGAAAAATGCACCATCTTTCTGTGGGTACATAAATTCAAACATAAGGTAATTCATAGCATCGAGCAAATATTCCTTGTTCCCTGTTCTGTTATATGCTTCTATGCACTTTTCATTACTTCCTAATGCATTGACATATCCTCTGCCGAAGTTACGTCTTGCAGAGCCATATTTGTAAAAAGATGTTTCCACTCTGTTCTGTCTCAATTCATCAACCTTGTGCGAATACTCATATTTTGGTATATACTGTTCCATTTTCTCACCACCTTTGTTTTGTACGTTTCACATGAAACATTTTAACGCCCCAACAAACTGCTGTTATATTTTACCACCCTTGACAAATAACGCCGCTTGTTAAACTCCAATGCTCCCTGTTCCTTTAAAATGTCAATCACTCTTGTTGTTACCGTTCTTCCTTTGCACCTGTCGTAGAAATCATCATAATCTCGGAACACTCCATGTTCCTTTCTTTCATGTTCGATTGCTTCTGCCGCTTTTTCTCCGATTCCCTTAATGATGCTCAACCCTTGCTGTATAACATTTTCTCCATCCATCATACGCATACTTGTTTCTGCTGTATAATTCACATGAGGTAACATCACAACCGCATTGTCCTTCACCGCAAACTGTGAATACTTGTGCAAATCTGCATCATTCCCTGCATACTTCATCTTGACATACCAGAACTCGGCAGGATGGTGTATCTTATACCACATCTGATCTACACTGATAATCGTGTACCCCGTACTGTGTCCTTTGTTAAAACCATAGATAAGCATACTCGCCCAAATCTCCGTTGTCTGTTCCTTCGTAAGTCCTTCACTTCTACAGCCTTTGAAAAAATCTTTCTTCATCTGTTCAATGATTGGTATGTACTCTGGTTTGTTCTGATTCTCTGCTTTTTTCATAATCTTTAACAAGTCAAAACTTTGCTGTGGTGTCAAATGTCCTAATTTCTGTGCAACCTCAACTGTCTGTTCTTGGTACAACATCGTTCCATATGTTTCTTTCGTATACTTATAATACGGTGTGCTTCTGTCTATATTTCCAGACAATTTGTTATATGCGTATGTTTCGTGCATCTTTAATTGTAACGGTGCTGGTCTGTTCAGCGCATTAACCGCAATCACATCTTCAATGCAATCACACTGTATCATATTCAGAATCTTCTTTGGTGCTGATTTCTCCATCTGAAATATACCGTCTGTTTTCCCATCTCGGAAACTCTCATATATTTCTTGTTCCTCTCTATCTTCATCTGTAACAACATGATGTGTATACTCTTCCAACTCTCGCAACTCTGACATTGTTTTAAGTCCTAACATATCGAACTTTGTACAATTAATATGTTCCAAATCATTAAGGTCATAACTACTGCTGAACATATCGCCCTTGCGAATCACTGCTGTATAATTCGATATATCAGAACCAACCACTGCCACACCTGCGGCATGTTTTCCTAGATACCGAATTTTTCCAAACAACTTGGAAAAGTGTTTCATAATGTTGTCATACTGGCTGTTATACTCTTCTGTTCTTTCATCTTCCATGAGTAACTGCATATTCAATCTGCCATCTTCTTCATACTCTCGTATAAATCGTTTGATTTCTGCAACCACCTTTTTGTTTTGTTCCTTGTCGTACTCGTCTAATTCCTTTCCGCTTGTAGGCAACCCACATACCCCTGCAAGGTCATTCACAAGGTTGTCAATCTTATATTCCCCATAGGAACATATCTGTACTGCTTGCCCCTTATACTTGTTCACAACGTAGTCAATCACATCTTGTCGTCTGTCTGTTTCAAAATCAACGTCTATGTCTGGCAACTTCTTCTTTTCCTTACGCATAAATCGGCTGAAATCCAGATTATACTTGATACTGTCCACATCTGTAATTCCAATAGCATAAGCTACCTCACAATTGCAAGCAGAACCTCTCCCCGGTCCAACTGCTATGTTATGTTCTCTCGCCCAATTTACATAGTCTTGCACCATGAGGAAATAATCATCAAACCCATGATAATGTATTACATCAAGTTCCTGTTTACATCTCTGTATGTACTGTTTTGTGTTCTTCCCTCTCTTCTTCAATCCTCTTTGTACCATCTTACGCAACACTGTTTCGCTTGATTCTCCATTTGTTTCAATCTTGGGCAGAACCAACTCACATTGCGAAAGTATACCTTCTTCCACGCTATCCTGTAACTTCTTTAAATTGTCAACGAACATTTCTGCAACCTTAAAGGCATCCTTAAACTTGTTCTTGTAGATTGTTGCAAATCGTTCTTCTATTTCATACTCGCTAGGCATATACCTTTCTGAATATGTGTTCTTTACATCAAGTGTTGTTTTCCCGATTTCGTGCATCTTACAATAGGTGTCAAAATCTTCCTTACTTCCAAAATGGCTGTCTGATGTTAGTATACACTTGATTTTCCGTTCCCTTGCTAACTTCATCAAAACATAATCTGTTTTCTGTTGTGTTCCCTTTTTGTCAATCTTGTATGGCTGAATCTCCACATACAGGTTGTTGCCAAAAATATCCTTGAACTTGTCAAGCAACTTTCCTGCTGTTTCAACATTACCATTCACAATCGCTTGACTTGTTGCAGAAGCAATACACGCTGTTGTACAGATTAACCCATCTGCATACTTCTCCAACAGTCCAAAATCTACAATCGGTTTATAGTAGAACTGTTTTATGTTTGCCTCTGACATAATATGACACAGGTTTTCATATCCTGTTTTGTTCTGTGCAAACAAACATAAATGATATGACTTTCTCTGCGGATTCCTCTTATTAAACTTTGGTTGGAAATACACTTCACAACCTAATATTGGTTTGATTCCTACTTCTTTACAGGCTAACCAATGTTGTACCAATCCTGTTATATTTCCGTGGTTGCTCAACCCTAGTGCTGTATATCCCAATTCTTTTGCTCGTTTTGCAAGTTCTATTGGTTTACCGAATCCATCAAAAAAAGAAGTTTCATCATGTCTGTGTAAATCAAAGTAATTACCCATGTTCTGTTGTTCTCCTTCCTTACACTCCTATTATAACAAAAGGGCTGACATTTTGTCAACCCCTAAATTGTTCTTGTTTGTTCTAATCTTCCCAATCATCGTCAGAATCTTCATCATCCCAATCGTCAGAATCTTCCTCGTCTGCTTCTTCCAGAAGGTCAATATAATATTCTTTTGTTTTCTTTGGCTTGCACTCAATGTCTCTGTCCTTACACAACTGGAACAACTCTTTTGCTGTCATACTCTCATAGTCCTGTCCTTCCTCTTCATCATCCCAATCGTCATTGTCGTCCTCTGGCTCATTCATCTTTCCTTTTATCGGCTTATTGTTTGACTTTGCACCCTTCTTTTTGTTTCTCTTCGGTGTTTCGTCCTCGTCCTCAAAATCTTCGGAATTGTCCGCAGGATAAGCCTTGTCAATACATTTCAACATTGCCTGTTCGGACATTGGTTTCACTTTTGTGTTTCGGAACTTCATCTTTTCCAGAGGAATCACGCTGTATGTTGTGTTCTGTCCTTTTCCGATTCTCTTAATCTCATAATCTCTATCGCACAATGTTCCATAACTTTCATAAAGAGATGCAAGCGCAGGAACAGGAGAACAATTGTTGACTGCCGCCATAAGCAACTTTACTTCCTTGCTTTCATAATCATATACGCTCCACACATACATGTTTCTTGTCCGTAAATCCTCATTCTCGCAATACTCGCAATCCCTTCCAAATACTTCTTGACATGGAACATTGATTCCCAACTGGAAACTGTCATGGAAAGATACCTCAAGTCCATCTTCCATATCGGTGAGGAATCTTACTCTTACCTTGCTGTCCTCTTTGAAAAACAAAAACTTGCCTTTGCTTGTTCCGCTTTTCTTAATCTCATTCTTGATGTTTGCTAATTTGATTTTTCCCATTGTTTGTTCTTCCTTTCTTGTTTGTTTTACTTTTTGTTGAATTGAATGTCGAACCCATCCAGACGAATTGCACAAAACTCTTTTGGGTTAATCATATACCCACCAAAAGATATGTATGCTGTTGTTCCTTGATAGTAGCAATTCTTTACAACCTGTTCAATCTGTTCAATTGTTTCTTTCTGTGCTTCTTTCGCCTCTCTTGCTAATTCCTTCATCAATTCTTTGTCAAACTCTGTTTTGTCAAGTTCTCTTGCAAATCCTATCACTTGTGTATATTCCTTGCACAACTCTTTGTATTCTTGACTATCTTCATTATAACTCTGTTCTATTACCTTGTCAATCCGTAATTCCTTCATGGTCTGTGCATGGAACAGCGTCATTCCCATCATCAACTTAAAACTAACTGTCACGTTTACAATCCCTCCTTGTCCGTCTGATTGCCATTTTTAACTCTTGTTCCGACATTTCCCCTGCGTCCTTTACTCCTTCTGGATAATCAAACCTTATCACATGGAAAAACCGTTTTAAATACTCTGTACCCTTATTCCCTGCTTTGTCATTATCCAGAGCAGACACAACCGTTGTCACTCCTTTATCTTTCAACTTCTGTACTTGTTCATCTGATATGTGCCATCCCAAAATAGCAACAACATTCTTAATATGTCCTCTTGTCCTCAAACTAAGGTAATCCATGAACCCTTCGCAAACAAACACCACTTTGTTTTGTTCATATGTTCCACACAAGGTATCTCGCTTTCTAAAACCATCGTTGTATAAATACTTGCGCTTTTTTTCAACATACTTGTTCATGGTTCTGCCAACCCATCCTTTGAACTCCCCATTGTCTAATATTGGAAACAAAAACGGATAAGCAATATTATAGTTTGTTTTACAATGTGCAATGTTCAATGCTCTTTCATCAAATCCCCTTTGTTTCATATACTGTAAAACTTCATGTTCTTCTTTTGTGTGTATGTCATTCCAATCAACAGTTCGTAATCCATAATAATAGTCATGTGCTTCATTCAATGCTTGCTTGTTCTGCAATCTTCTTTTCTTCTTATACTTCACATTTAACTTTTTTACTTCATCACTGTTCAATATTTGTTCCAACAAAACACACGCTTGTAACTCATTTAATTCTGGATGTACCTTCCTCACAAAGTCTAGGGCATTTCCCTTTGCTTCACATCCAAAACAGAAGAAAGAACCATCTGTTAGGCACACCCTCATGGAAGGGTTTATATCCTCATGGAAAGGGCAAATGATGTTAAAATCAGAGCTTACGACATCTGCAATCAGTCCATAATAGATAAGCACTTTTGCTAGTTCTTTCCCTCCATATTCTCTCGTCATGTTACCTCTTTAACTCTGTGATTCTGATGTATGGCTCTCCCATCTTCACAGTGTAACAACCTTCTATGTCTTTTGTTTTCAATGCCCCTGTTTCATAGTAGGTATCAAGTTTTGTTTCGTCAAGTTCTTCTGTCACATCAATGAACCTTTTGAACTTCTTTGGATCAACTCCGCATGTCTTTAAATACCGAATCAAACCCTGCATATCATTTACTGTATATGTTTTGTTCACAACCTCACTGTATATGTCTTTCCCGACCTTCTGTTTTAACTTGTCCAGCAACCATGTCACTTTTTTTGTCCTTGCTCTTGTTACATTCAATTTCACATGGTTTGTATAATATCCTGCCCCCTCGTCAAGTTCTATTTCAAAACTGTTCTGTCCTTTTGGGAGACTTGTAAACATGAAATTTGAAATAGCAAGTTGTTCTTTCTTCCTCACCTCTTCATAATATTTGTCAAACTGTTTCTTTTCCTGTTGTGCATCATATAACTTTCTTACGCTGTCCTTAATCAGCAACATTGTTTTCTGCAAATCTTTCATTGATAAGCACCTTGCCTTTCTCTGTTCTCTGTTCTTTCAGATACATTGTAATGTCCTTCGGATAGGAACAATTCTTTGCACTTCCCTTGATGTAAAGCAACTCATCAAAACATAATTCTTTTTCTGTTCCTAACAGAGTAACAACTCTAACAAGTTCTTTTTTTCTGTTGATTCCAACAACCTTTGCTGTTCTTAACTTCTTGTAAATCTGTCCGTTTCTCGCTTCTACATAATGGACAAACACAACATAACTGCCTACCTTTAACTCGTTGTCATAGATTTCCTGTTTCTTTCTGTTTCCATACTTCTTCTCGATTTCTTCCAGTGTTTTTGCATATACAATGTAACCATCTTTGTCTCTGTTTGTTTTAACCTCTGGTGTATTCTCGCATGGTGCTTCTTCACAATCTGCACAAGTTTCGACTTCTTTTGTACACTCTGCTTCACCCCATGTTTCATTGTCGTCTGGCTGTCCTGCTTCATCAATCGCTTTCTGAATATCTTCATCAATGTCTGCCTGTTCCATATCCCACTTAATAAGTCTCTCGATTAATTCTGGCTTCGTGAACTTCTTGCCTTTACTTTCTAATGTAAGCCCACGTTTTTTACTTTCTTCTCTTAACTCCTTCACTGTCATTGTTTCAAATTCTTTCATTGTTTTGTTCTCCTTTTCTGTTTGAATTGAATTTATTTATTTTATACTTTTATTATACTACCAACACACCAACGTGTCAATCGTTAAATTCCAAAAAATGCAAGGAATATTCTTAATATGAATGGGGACATGATTATAGATATTGCACCTAGTAACATTTCAAATTCTTCCCATGTAATTCCCCATTCTTTCCAAAATTTTCTCAATGCTCTTTTAATGTTCTTTGTTCTTGTAGTTCTCATACTTAATCCTCCTTAAATACAAAACTTCTTAATATTGTTTTTTGTTCTTCATCTGTTAAAAGCTCCATATCCCAGAATGCTCTCACATATCCGATAAAATGCGCTCTATATTCACTTTCAAACTTCGCAAAATCTTCGCAGGTAATTAAACCTCTAACATACTGATTATATCTATGTTCAACTCTTTTGAGCATAAATGTTCTTCTTTCTTCAATTTTCTTTAATGCTAATGTTTTCATGTTTTTTTCTCCTCCACTTGTTTGTTTTCTCTCTTGGGAATCTCCTTCCCTTAACTTGATTATATAATAACATACTTTTCTATGTTCGTCAATACATTTTTGTAAAAAATTTCAAAAAAATAAGCCCACCTGTAAACATACAAGCAAGCTTATTTATGTTCTATGTTTTGTTTCTTCCATGTTCTCACATTCCTGTTTTACTCCTGTACTTTCAACTTCCGCATTTTGTCTTTGTACTCAACATGGATTTGTTTCTGTATCTCAACAATGTACAACAAATCATACCCTGTTCCGTTTAGTTCCTCACATAATCTGTATATCTTTTTGAGTTCATGTTGCACATCCTCAAGGTAACACATCATCAAATTGTAATCAATGAGCCATCCCTTTTCATAGAACACACAACACACTGCTTCATAAAACTCTTTTGTTTTCTCTTCCCACTCTTTGTATTGCTTCATAGCAGAACGAACAAACTTTGTCAACACACTATCATCAATATCCATTCTAGTGTGATTGTACCATTCCTTCGGAATTACCTCTGGTTTTTCATGTCCTTTTATCGGTATCAGTTTGTTATGAATATCTAACACCTTTTTGTGTAACTTCCGCTTTCCTATGGATTCCTCATAATACTGTAACTCATGTATTCGTTTAAATCCATGCAACCCGATAAAGTTAAAATAGTCAGACATTCCAGAATGAAACATAAGTGCCGTTGTCATATGTTTATCTACCTCTGCATATATCTCTATACATGATAACTCTTTTAGCTGTTCTTTGTCAAGCATTTTCCTTCCCTCCTTCCAATAATTCTATAATATGGTCTATCTTATTGTCCTGTTCTTCCAGATGTTCGTGTACATCTCCCAACGCACCTTTTATAATGTCCTGTACATCATTCTGTGTTAAGTTTTCTTTATAATTTGCAACACCTATCAGAAATCCTATAAAAGCCATTGCATCTAAAGTCCGCTGATTAAACCACCCATCGTCATTTCCCATATTAAACACCTACACTGTCTACGCAGGGATTGTAGGGAAATTAAATCCCGTCTTGCACAATTCACAAGCAGATACAACAAACAAACCAGTATCTGTTGCAACATTGGTATGATATACCCTTCTACTACGAATCTGGTCTGCATGAACATTGTTTCCACACTTTGTTATTAACGGGTACTGTGTTGTTCCTGTTCCAATCGTAACCGCAACAGTCTGCGCAGATGTTACATCCGGTAAAGCCTGTGCAACACAGATACAAACCTTTTCTTTGTTACTATATGTTTCCTGTGGAATATTCAGAACCAAAACAGAACCCACAAGTGTTACACTATTTGTTCTAACAAAATGTTCGCAACCTCCACACCCAAAACCATTATTATTGTATAAACTGCAAGCCATCTTTTTTATCCTCCTTCATTTTTTAATCAAAACAAAAGGGCGGTATTGAAACCGCCCCATAACTCACGCTATATCAGCGGATTAGCAACAAGAGTTACAACCACAACCATTTCCATATGTACCATATAATCCTCTTGTTGCATACATATTAGATTCATATGGTGAGCAGGTCAGATATGCAGGCGTTGGTGTTGGTCTTAACTGTCCGATAATGTTTGCACTCTGTGCCTGCTGTGACAACTGGAAATTCGCTGTCTGCAACTGGTCACGAAGTGTCTGCACTTCATTCTGAACCATGTGGTCAATAATTCTCTGTGTGTTTCTGTCATTGTTCTGCATGATGTCACAGCAACACTGACTTAACTGGAACTTTGCACTGTCAATGTTTCTGTTTGTTTCACAGCAACACTGCTGTGCGTCAAACCTGCTCTGGTTAATTGCCGCATTTACTCCTGAGAATCCAGAACAAAGGTCACGCTGTACACCATTGAAACCATTGAGCATAGTTGTGTTCTGTGCATAGAATCCATCACAGAGTCCATTCTCCAAACCATTCAGTTTGTTCATCACATTCTGGTTGTCAAATCCTCTCTGCACCTCTGCACTTGTTGCAACCTGTTCTACTCCACGATTGTTTCCGAAGAAGCCACCGCCTCCCCAAGCAAGCAAAAAGAACAAGAAAAACACCCACGAACCATTGCCGCCAAACATTCCGTCATCATTGTCTCTCTGCAATGCGAGAGCATCTGCTACACTTAAACCGCTTCCATCCATACCCATAGTATGTACCTCCTTTAAATTATTTTATTTATATAAACCTTATCGGTTTATACCATGATTGTTTTGTTTTCCCATCATTCCAGAAAACTGTTTTTCAAATTGTGCATAGGCTTCATTAAGGTCAATTCCTCTTTGTTTGCATAGATTGTTTGCAATCTGCTTTAATTCTTCCTCAGACTTTCCCTGTGCCATCTGTTGCGCTCTCTGAAATAACGGGTTACTTCTTAATGTCTGATTTACCATCTGCTGTATCATAAGGTAACGCCTCCTTCAATCCCTCAATCTGTTTGTGAAGTTCCTTTACAGTTATGTCAAAATCTTTCTTCAAAACATACCCTTCGTTTAATTCTCCACTCCGTTTTGTTTCATTCTGCTTCTGTTCCTGTAACACATAAGTTTTTAATTCCGCAGAACCATCTAACAGAATTTGTTTTGTATAAATACAATGGTTTGCAATATCTGTAAACACAAACAATGTTCCATCAAGGTCAATCATACTTGCTTTTGCTTCATCATAACTTGATACTGGTCTACCTTTTATAACTTGCATCTGTGTTCCCATCTGCTGTGTATTCTGCATTTGATAATTGTTCGGCTGATATGTTCCAACATTATATTGCTGTTCCATTTGGTTCAACCGATTCTGTGCTAACTGCTGTTGGTATGGGTTCATACCATATCCTGTGTTGTAGTTTCCATACATCTGTGTTCCCTCCTTCTATCTTCTCTGCTACTTCTCACCTTTGTTATGATTCTATTATATAATGAGTAAAATTCTTGAAATATAAATAAAGTATACGTTAAGTATCTGAAAAGAATTGCAACAAAAAAGGAGAGCTTTCGCTCTCCCAATTCTTAAAACATCTTGCCAATTTTCATCAGCATTTTACTATGTTTCTTTTTAACTGTTACTTCTGACATTCCTAACTCGTCTGCGATAAATGCCATTGTTTTCTGTTCCTTGTAATGCAACCACAATATTTTCTTTTCTTCTTCTGATAACATTGTTTGTTCTATCAGACTTTCAAAGTCTTTCACAGAACTAATCTGTTTCAATTTCTTTCTTGTTTTCGCATTATGTTTGTCCATGTGAACCATTCCCTATAAACTTGCCACAAATCGGACATTTGTTTGAATTTCCACCAGACTTGTTTCTGGATTTTCCGACCTTTGCTGTTGTCGTTGTCCGAACTTTTGTGACCTTTACTTTTGCTTTAGAAGGCATAATAAGCACCCCCTTTACTATTCATTGTGTGTTGCATTATCATTATATTGATTCCCCTGTACATCATTATATTCTGCACTTGCGTTGTCTCCTTCCGTACTCAAATCAATATCTTGTGTTGTTTGTTCTGTCGTAACATAATCAAACTGACTCTCGTACCATACAAAACCACAATATCCAATTATTGCTTCAAGGAACATTAACACAATTAACACAACTATAATTTTATCTTTCATCCTGTTAGAACGTCTGTATTCTTTCTGTGTATCTAATAAGATATTCTCAAACTCGCTTTGCATATGTTCTATAACCTCCTTCATTTACATAAACTTGCTGAATATCAATGAAATAACCGCATATTATTATACGAAAGGAAGATGGAAATAGATATATTCCTTATTTACACACCCATATTGCATTGATTTTATAATAACTATGCGCTGTCGGTGCTGAAAACTTTATATTGCCATCATCGGTTACATAAGCAGAACATTTTACTGTTTTTCCGTATGAACTATTGCATCCCCACATATCTATATTTGCCATTGATTTAGGTCTAAGTTCTTCTGGTATACTTCCAGAAGTAAGGAGGTATAAATTATCTGCAAAAAATGTAGTTCCAGCTTTTAAAATTATTGACGCATTAAGCAGTACGATTCTACCAATCTTATAACATGAAAAAGTTGGTATATCATAAAATGTTTGAAATGAAAATGATGATAACGGATATTCGCAAGCATCCGTTTTCTTATTTAATTCATCAACCACAAGCGCATCGACATAATATCCTTGTTCAGTATTTGAGCTTACCTCTTCCAATGTTTTTAATGTTTTTCCTATAATGCTATCATATAAACTGTTAATTGCATTTACAATAGAATCTTTTACAATTGTTTTTAGATTGCTCAGCAACCCTATCTGTGTTTGTAGATTTCCTGCCGCGTCTGTAGATAATTGACCTTTCATTTCGTTAAACCATGTCTGGAATGTCTCATCATACTGCTGAAACAACTCTGTTGTATCTATTTGGTCTATCACACCAGTAACAAACCCACAATATGTCTTATCTGGTCGTTTGTCTGTAATGTCCTCTGCATTTAACTTTGACGCATTTGGCTGTACAATAATCGTTGACAATATCAAATCATGCCTATTATTGTTATTTGTAGGATGGTCACTTATTACATCTTCTTCCAAAACAATACTTACCTTTCGTTCCGATTTGTCCAATGTACAACGGATAACATCTTTTACAATGTATGCTTTTGTGTTCACAGGAATTGTAATTTCCATATCCTCTGTCAATTCATACCAGTACCCATCTATGTAGGCTTTTCCCTTTCTTACAATCACAACAAACGGTTTGTTAGGTGAATCATCAAACACAACTTTCAATTGGTTCGCTGGGTTCGCATACACTCCATTTGAGATAAAATTTGCAAAATACTCTGCGAACTGTTCCGCATCATACTCTCTGTCATATGTTCCATCTTCAGCTTCTCTCGCATTAAAAAAACCGCTTTTCTCTGCCATGTTATATCACTCCTTTTCTTATCAATCTTTCATATGTCTGTATGCTACGATAACCGAATGTAATGTCAAGTATTTCTCTTGAACCCTCTCTGGATTTTGTTACCTCTGTTATCTGTGCATCCACTGTTATGCCTAACTCATTGTCTACTACCGTAACAAAATCCCCATTGTAAAAATCTCTACCATACTTGTATTTCTCATTTTCATTTGTAACGGTAGAATCATATGAAACAAACACAATATGTTCTTTTAGTTTTTCCTTTCCCCTCTGTGTGAGCATTTCTTTGTACTCTGCGTCTGTATATGATTTATTACCAGTTGTTTTCTGCAAGTCTCTTGCATCAACAAATAACTCATCCCGTAGCCAACCTACTGCATCCCATTCATCGTCTGTTCCTTTTATTCCATCTTGGTAAACCTCAATCCATGTTCTGTCATTTCCTTCTCCTTCTCCTGCAACATAAGTAACATTGCAATAATCTTTCATATCTTTTTCATATGTAGACCTCGTTAGATTGCTTAATGAATGAGAAAACTCAATAGGTTTATTTCCACTCTGATTGTTTTTTGTTCTATCTTCTCCGAATCTAATGTTAAAATACCATTTTTGTATATTTGTAATAGGCGCTTGTTCCCCTAATTCATATCGTTCCGTAATCACTGGTAAAATATCAAACCCCATTTCGTCCTGTTGTAACAATGGCTGTACTGCATCATACACACTTCCACCTGTCCATTGCCCATTATTTATCTGTGTCATTTCACTTAATCTGTCGCTTGGTATATTAAACTCAAAATTAATATACCTTTTATCTCCAACAGAGCCAACACACATATTGTTTTTCACAAGTTGTTTTACCACCTCTGCTGTTCTTCCGCTGTATATCTGCTGTTTATATACAACACTTGTTTGGAGTTTGTATTTTATCATACGTCCTGTAATCTCAATTGTTCTTTCAAACTCACTGTCACTGTCCTTTACTACCTTATCAATTCTCCCCATCATTGCTCTGTCAAATGCAACAAAAAACACTTCGTTTTTATCCAACAAATATAGGTTTTCATCACATAAAATAGCATTTATTTTAAACTCACCAACACCATTAAACTTATCTGTGTACTGCATAAATGTGTACTTTCTTAATATATCAATTCGTTCAAAATACTTGTTAAATACTGTAATCACTTCCATACTGTCACATTCCTTTCAGATTGA
>OGHV01000171.1_pt1 | contig 49114 bp, 39 predicted proteins | sample 1571551 | NCBI WGS metagenome assembly OGHV01 (sample SAMEA2581960, study PRJEB24529) | metagenome | biome: Human gut stool | place: China | collected 2011 | reverse complement strand
GAGAGCCGCCCTGACGAAGTGAGGGCTTGCTTTCGTTCTATTTCCCGTCCGTCCGCCCAAGGCGATTCTCCGTCCCGTCCCCCGAGCCGTTCTCCGAGCCTTTCTCCGGTCTACCGACGAAGACGGATCCCGGCCGATCCGGCATACGACGAACGTTCTATGAAGAACGGCCTCTTGTTGCGGTACGCTTTCGGAACCGACGGAAGAGAAGGACTCTTCCGCATTTTTAAGTTTTGGAGCCATCAAAAATGTCGAACGTTCTTGAAACCATGCGCTCGCGCTACACCACGAAGCACTACGCCGGGGAAGCGGTCCCCGCCGAGAAGCTCGAAACGCTCCTTGAAGTGCTCCGCCTCTCGCCCACCTCGGTGAACGGCCAGGCGTCGAAGTTCTTCGTCGCGGAAGGGGCGGAAGCCCGCGCGAAGCTGATCCCCGCGCTCATGGACTTCAATCAGGAGCGCTGCGAGAAGTGCGGCGCGCTCATCGTCTGCGCGGTGCCTGAGGACTACGACGAAGCGCAGTTCGCGCGCGTCTTCGAGCAGGAAATCAAGGACGGCCGCTACGAGGGGCTCCCCTCGGTCGAAGGCATGGACGCCGGCCGCCGCCACTTCGTCAACATGCACAAGAACCGCGGCGACCTCGTCGCGAGGGAAACGCATCAGAGCTACATCGCGATGGGGATGCTCCTCTACGCGGCTGCGGAATTGGGCGTCGACTCGACGGCCCTGGAAGGCGTCGAATTCGACAAGATGGACGAGATCCTGGGCCTTCGCGAAAAGGGCCTCAGGAGCGTCTGGGCGGTCGCGCTCGGGAAGCGCGCTCCGAACGACTCCAACGCCGCGCGTCCGAAGTCCCGCCTCCCGATGGAGACGGTGGTGACGCGACTCGGTTGATGTGACGCCCTCCGCGGCACCGGCCTCGACGCCGGTGATGCGGTGAGTTGGACGGCGGCGGACCTGAGAAGGTCCGCCGTCGTGTTCTTCAGGGGGCAGCGGGCGATGCCCCTGCGGCTCCCCGGAGCCGCCGCTCATAGCGTCCCATCGCGCCCCAGCGCGTCCCCCTGTCGTTTTTCCTTGCAGATTCTTGCGGTTCGCCTCGCAGCGCGTAAGCTCCGCGCCGGAGTGCGCTTGCTAAACTTCGGCTCGACAAAAGCGGAGGTGCCGCGCACCGGCGCAAAACCTCCGTCTCTTCCCGATTCCTCCCGCCCGTTCACCACGCCCATGACAACGCTTCTTCGCCTTCGTCCCGCTCTTTCGGCCATGGCGCTCGCCACGACGCTCGCGCTCGCGCAGCCCGCGGCCGCCGCGGAGTCCGCTCAGCCGACCGTGGATCCGGAGGCGGTGATTTCGGAAGCGATGGCGGTGCTCTCGGACTCGAGAGTCTCCGAGCGCTGGGCCGAGGGTGCGGAAGCCGTGACGGACGCCAATGCGGACGAGGTTCTCAAAGCCGTCACGGAAGCCCGCGCGAAGAAGGATGCGGCCTTGTCGGCGGCCACCAAGGCCTGCAGCCACCGCTTTCTCGTGAACCGCTGCATCGACGAGGCGCGCTCGCTTCACTTTGCGGGCGACCGGGAGCTGCGCCGCGTGGCGGAGCGTGCCGAGGACGCGAAGCGCGAAGCCCGCACGAAGCGCATCGAAGAGCGCCGCGCGAAGGCGGAAGCTGAGCCGAAGCGCGCCCCGATGGAGCGGCACGAACCGACGCTCAAGGAACCTTCGAACCCGATCGGCTTGGCGCCCAAAGAAGTGAAGGAAGCCTCAAAGCCGATGAACCTCACCCCGACGGAGGTGAAGGAGCCCTCGAAGCCCGTTGACGTCCGCCCCGCGGAAGTGAAGGCGGAGACCCCCGAAGCCGAACGGAAGGCCTTGGAAGAGGCGAACCTGCGCGCCTTTGAAGAGCGGAAGCAGCGCGCCGCCGAGCGCATGGCGCGGGCTGAGGAAATCGCCGCGAAGCGCCGCGCCGAGCGTGAGGAGAACCGCAAGCAGTTCGAAGAGAGCCTCAAAGCCCGCGAAGAAGCGCAGAAGCGCTACGAAGCCGACCGCTCTTCGGGCGGGAACGGCCGTCAGAGCCTCTCGGAGTTCTTCTGATGGCGCGTGATCCGAGACTCTTCGACGCGTCGGCCTCTTTGGCCGAACGCGTCACCGCCGCCTTCTCCAAAGACGGCCCCCTCGCGCAGGCCTTCCCGGGCTTTCGCCCGAGAGGAGGCCAGCTGGGCTTCGCGCTCGCCCTGGCCGAGACGCTTCAGAAGGAAGGGACGCTCGTGGCTGAGGCCGGCACCGGCACGGGGAAGACCTTCGCGTACCTGACGCCCGCACTCTTGTCGGGCCTCACCGTCATCATTTCGACGGGAGGGAAGCCGCTGCAGGACCAGCTCTACAAGAAGGACGTGCCGATGCTCTCGCGCGCTCTGGGCGTGCACCCCAAGACCGCGGTGCTCAAAGGCCGCGCCAACTACGTGTGCCTCGAGCGCCTGATGCACGTCGCCGAGGACGGGGTGCCGCTCCCTGAACGCAATTCCCACGCGAAGCTCAGGAAGATCGTGCGCTTCGCGCAGATCACGAAGACGGGCGACCGCTCCGAACTGGCGGAGGTGCCCGAAAACGATCCGCTTTGGCCGATGGTGACGAGCACGCGAGAGAACTGCCTGGGGTCGGACCGCTGCCCCCACTACGGCGAGTGCTTCGTCAAAAGGGCGAGGGACGAGGCGCAGAGCGCGCAGATCGTCATCGTCAACCACCACCTCTACCTCTCGAGCGTCGCCCTCAAGCGCGAAAACCAGGGGATGGACGGGATGCTCCCCACGGCGGACCTCACGGTCTTCGACGAAGCGCATCAGTTGCCCGCCGTCGCGACGGCCTTCTTCGGGACGCGGTTTTCGACGTACCAGGTCGAAGACATCGCGCACGAAGCGGAGGCGCTGGGAAAGAGCTACGCCGCGGACGGCGCCGACTGGACGAAGATCTGCGGCGCGGTGCGGAAAGCCGTCGACGAATTGAAGCTCTCCTGCTACGCGGTGGGCCTCACGGAAGGCGACCGCAAGGCGGTCGAGACGATCGAGCGGTTCGGCGAGTTGGCCGGACCGATGGCGACCCTTTTGAAGGCCTTCGCGAAGTTGGGCGAAGCGCTCAAGACGAACGCGGGGCGCCGTGACGAAATCGACGTCCTGCGTGCCTACCACGCCGAGGTGCTGGACGAAATGGACAACTGGAAGCACGTCGCGACGGCCACGAAGCCGCCGACGGCCTCCGCAGACACTGAAGCGGCGAACGCTGAAATCCCCGCGTCCTCACCCGCCGTCGCCGACCTGATGACGGCGGCGCCTTCCAACGCCCCGCAGCCCACGGACAAGGACCGCGAGATTGCGGAACGCTTGGTGAAGAAGAACACCCCGAAGGGCCCGGCCGTGCGCTGGGTCGAGGTGATGAAGAGCGGGATCCGCTTCAACCTGACGCCCTTGTCGTTCGCGGGTGAATTCCGCGAGATGCGGAAGGCCGAGGGCGGCAGTTGGCTCTTCACCTCGGCGACGCTCTCGACGGGCGGGAAGGCGGGCGCCGCCAACACGGCGGCCGATTTCGGGCACTATCTGCGTGAGGTGGGGCTCTCGCCCGAAGAGTGCCGCGCCGAGCAGTGGCCGAGCCCCTTCAACTACTGGGAGCAGGGGGCCTTCTACCTCCCGGATCTGCCGCCGCCCGAGCGGAACACGATCGAGCACGTCGAGCGCGTGGTGGAGGCCGCGTGGCCCCTGATCGTCGCCGCGGGCGGGAAGACGTTCTTTCTCTGCACGTCGATTGCGGGGATGGAGCGCGCGGCGGACCTTCTCGAAGACAAAATCAAGACGAACGGCCTCGACTATCCGCTCCTCGTCCAGAACGAGATGCCCCGAAACGCGTTGATCGAGGAATTCCGCCGCCGCGGGAACGCCGTCCTCGTGGGCTCGATGAGCTTCTGGGAAGGCGTCGACGTGCGGGGGGACGCCTTGTCTCTCGTCGTGATCGACAAGATCCCCTTCACGCCGCCCGACGACCCCGTGACGAACGCCCGCTGCGAAGCGATCCGCGCGTCGGGAAAGCACCCCTTCTTCGTGCACTCGGTCCCTGAGGCCGTGATCAGCCTCAAGCAGGGCGCAGGGCGCTTGATCCGCTCCGAAACCGACCGCGGGGTCTTCATGCTGGGCGACAGCCGGGTGCTGACGAAGGGCTACGGGAAGACGGTCCTGGCGAGCCTTCCCGACTTCTACAAGACGCGGCAGCTCGGGAAGGTGCTCACGTTCTTCGCGGATCCGGAGCGCTTCCGCGAGGACCTCTACTGCTGAGCGCGGGAGTTCATTCCGTGCCCTCCTGAACGTGCGATGAGGAGGCCGAAGGGCCTCCTCATGTCATTTGGATGGGGCGTCTCTTGGACGCTCGGAGCATCGTTCGCGGGTCACCCGTTCCGCACGAACGTCCCCACCGCTTCGAGGTGAAGCGCTCCGGGGAACATGTCGACGGCTTCGACGCGGATGAGCTTCAGTCCCGCGGCTTCGAGGCGCTTCGCGTCCCTGACGAAGGTCTGCGGGTTGCAGGAGACGTAGACGAGGCGCGTGAGACCCGCGTCCCCCAACGCCTTTGCGACCGACGCCTCGATCCCCTTGAAGGCGGGGTCGATCACGGCCTTGACGGGACGAAAGCCCGCAGAAGCCTCCTCGGCGAGGAGGTTCGAAAGGAGGTCTTCGACGAGCCCTGCTTCAAAGCGGGTGCGGTTGTCGAGCCCGGCGCGGAGGGCGTTCCGGCGGGCGTTCTCCACGCTCTTCGGGTTCACTTCGATGCCGAGCACGCGGCCCTTCGTCCGGCGCGCGAGCGCGAGGGTGATGGTGCCGACGCCCGAGTAGAGGTCGAGGAGGTCTTCGTCCCCCGTCAACTCCAGCGCGTCGATTGCCTTGCGGTAGAGAACCGGCGTCTGCACGGCGTTCACCTGCAGGAACGTGTCCGGTCCCACCGCGAAGATGTCGTCCATCACGCGGGCGTCGATCGCGTCGACGGCGTCCGCGCTCCAACTTCTCCCCGGCCCCGGAACGGCGTTCCCGGGCTCTGCGTTCTCGCGCCAAATGAGGGTGACCCGGAGATCTTCCTTCCCTTCCCGGCCGTCCCGACCGGCGAGCGCGGCGCGCAGCATCGCGTCGAGCCCTTGGAGGTTCACCGCCTCGAAGCTCTTCAACACCGGGGTGAGGAGCCGCGTGCGGGCGGCCTTGCCGGGCTCCTCATCCGTCGTCCCGCCGACCGCGCCGTCCCTCAGGAGCACGGCGCGCAGGATCCCTTCGCCGGTCTTCTCGTCGTAGAGCGGCACCTCAGTCAAGACCTCGGCCGTGCGGCGGAGCGCCTCCGCCATCCAGGCGGGCGTCTGCGGGCAGTCTTCCGCGGGGACGACCTCGTGGCTGCGCGCCCGGTACATGCCGAAGCGAAGCTTCCCGTCGATCCGCACGGGCCGCAGGATCGCCTTGTTGCGAAAGCCCGTTCGGGCGCCTTCGGGCTGACCGGCGGGCGTTTCGACCGGCACCGCAAATCCCGCGGCGCGGAGGGGTTCTTCCAAGAGAAGGCGCGTCTTCACCGCCAATTCCGCCTCGTAGCGGAGCCGCCCCGCGGGGCAGCCCCCGCAGGCGTCGGCCAAGGGGCAGCGCGTGGGGTCGGCGTCGGGACTCGCGCTCACCACGGTGAAGGACTGGGCGAGCCCGAAGCGTCCGCCCGGCTTCGGGGGCGTCCAGTGGGCGTCAACGACGTCGCCCGGAATCGCGCCCGGGACGAGGACGCTGAGGCCCTCGAACGTCGAGAGCCCCGCGCCCGACGGGTGGAGCCCCGTCACGGTGAGCGTGCCGGCGGGGAGGTTGTCCGAGGTCTTGGAAGAAGTCATCGACGGCATCAGAGAAGGATGAGGTTGGGCTTCGGGGCGCCCTGCGTGGCGAGCAGCTTCGCCATGAATTCGGCGATCATCGTGCGGCCGGGCTCGGGGAGGTCGCGCGCGCCGTCGGGGCAGGCGGCCGTGCAGGCGCGGCAGCCGATGCAGGACGCGGGATCGGTGACGGCGAAGGACAACGGATCGATGATCCCGACCGGGCACTTCTCCGCGCAGTCCCCGCACTGTTGGCAGCGCTCGGGGTGCGCGACGACGGGAACGGCCTTGACCGCGCCGTAGGGCTTGTAGTCGCCTTCACCGGGAACGGTGACGGGAAGGGTGGAGGCCTCCTCCGCCGCGAGGACCTTGCGCAGGACCGCTTCGGCAAAGCGTCCGGCTTCCGCGCGGTCGTTCGTGTCGGGGCGCCCGCGGCCGAGCTCGCGGTTCTGCGAGTGTTCCGCGATGAAGGCCCCGGCCCCCGCGACCGTGAAGCCCTGCGCGCGCATGATGTCGGCCAATTCCCGCATCGCGTCGTCGTAGTGACGGTTCCCGTAGACGACCACGGGAACGCCCACGGCGCCCGTGCCCGAGAGGAGCTTCACGTCCTGCATCGTTTCGACGACGCGCCCGAAGAAGACGGGCGTGAAGAGGAAGACGAGGTCGCCCGGGCCGTACGTGCGGGGGCGGCGGGCTTCGGGCATCGTCAGGTCGAACTCTTCGAGTTCGCAGGCGTGCTTCCCGCGCAGGCCCGCGAGAAAGGCGCGCGCCACGCGGCGCGTGCCGCCCGTGGGCGAGAAGTAGAGGATGTGGATGCGTCGGACGAGCATGGGGGTTGGGCTCCTGGGTTGGTCGTTGTCTGCGTCGACGCCCTCCGGGGGAAATGGGGGAAATCGGGCGGCGGCGCGGGAAATTCGGGTGGATGACTTCGTGCGGTTCGAGCCGTCGGCGCTTCAGAGGATGTTCTTCAGGAACACCGTGAAGCCCGTCACCGTCGAGAAGACGCCGGCGATCACGATGGAAAGCGTCATGAGGGCATCGGCTTCCGGGGCGTCGTCTGGAAGCGTCCTGGCGAGCGCGTTTCTCGCGAGAAAGGCGGCGAGCCCGAAGAGGCACTCCAACAGAATCGCGGCGTCCAAAAGGCGCGGCGCCAGGGCGTCCGTCGTCCAACCCCAAACCGCGGCCGCGGCGGGGACGCCGAGGAGAACCGCGATCCAGAGGGCGCGGTGCGCGCGCCACTCCCAGCCGAGGATCTCGAGGAAGCGTTGGAGGAGACGTTGGAACGGAGTCATGGTGAGCGGAAGCATAACAGAGGGCACCGGGCGCCAAGCTTACGGGGCCGTCCGCACACGAGGAAAAAGCCCGCCGGGCCGAAGCCGGGCGGGCTTTCTTGAATCGGGGAAGGAGCCCCGCAGGGAGGCTCCGACGCCTTGTCTTAGAGGCTCCCCAACGCGACGATCAGCACGAAGACGGGCGAGCAGACGCCGATCAGGAACCGGATCGTGGTGAGGGCGCCGGACGAGAGCGGACGCGCGCTCTGGAGCTGCGCGGCCGTCGCCTTCCAGGCGACCCACGAGGCGGCGATCGCGATGCCGAAGGTGGAGAGCGGCATGCCGACGTTCGAGGTCACGTAGTCAAGGAGGTCGAAGATGTTCTTCCCGAAGAACTTGACGTCGCCCCAGGCGCCGAAGGACAAAGTAGCGGCCAAACCCACGAGCGCGGCGGCGACGGTCGTCAGGAGAATCGCGTTGCGGCGGGCGAGCTGCATTTCCTGAACGAGAAGCGTCGCGCAGGCTTCGAGCATCGAAACCGACGACGTGAGCGCCGCGACGACGAGACAGACGTAGAAGAAGACCGCGAAGAGCTGGCCCATCGGCATCTGCGCGAAGACCGCGGGCATCGTCACGAACGTGAGCCCCGGGCCCGCGGTCGGGTCGAGACCGATCGCGAAGACGGCGGGCATCACCATGAGGCCGCCCAGAATCGAGGAGAGGATCCCGAGGAACGCCACCCAACCCACGGACCCCGGAAGGTCCGCCTTCGGGTCGAGGTAGGAGCCGTACGTGATCATCGTGCCGGCGCCCAAGGAGAGCGAGAAGAAGCAGAAGCCCATCGCGTTGAAGAGCGCGCTCATGTTGAAGTCTTCCCAACGGGGCTTGAAGAGGTACGTCACCCCTTCCCAGCCGCCCGGGAGCGTCACCCCGCGGATGATGAGGATCAGCATCAGGATGAAGAGCGAGGGCATCAGGATCTTCGCGATGCGTTCGATCCCCTTTTCAATGCCGCAGAGGACGACGAGGGCCGTGACGACGAGGAAGACCAAAAGGAAGGCGTAGCTCACGACGCCGTCCGAGACGAAGCCGCCGAAGTGCGCGTTCAGCTGCGCCGCGTCGGCGATGAGGCCCGTGCCCGTGATCGCGTCGATCATGTACTTCACGCACCAGCCGCCTACGACGGAATAGAAGGAGAGAATCAGAAAGACCGTAAACACGCCCACGCCGCCGAAGAATCCCCAGGGCTTGCCGGCGACCGCGTTGAGGCTGCCGACCGCGCCGCGGCGGCCGGCGCGGCCCATCGCGAATTCGGCGATGAGGAGCGCGACGCCCACGGTGAGCGTAAAGAAGATGTACGGGAGCATGAAGACGGAACCGCCGTTCGTGCCCGCCATGTAGGGGAATTTCCAAATCGCGCCGAGGCCCACGGCGGACCCGGCGCTCGCGAGGATGAAGCCGAGGCGCGAGCCCCAGCCGGACGTGTTTTGAGACATGAGGAGTTTCCTTCGGTGAGGCCGCCCCGGGGATTCGGCGCGGCCCGGTTGGAACCGACTGCCGGGAGGGTTCCCGCGGTTCCCTGAGCCTCGTCTTCGGGTTCGATTCTCTCCGTAGAAGCCCGAAGTGAGGCCGGGAGTTGCGGCGAGGGGCCCGGCGCCCCTCGGTTCAGGATACAGGCCCGAGGATGTTCCGCCCTCAGGCGTTTGTCGTAGAGACCTTCCCCGTCAGAAAAGGCCGATCGCCTTGAAGGTGACGAGCACGATCACGATGGGCGAGAGCACCACCATGATGAGGCGAAGGAACGTGAGCCCGGTCTTGCCAATGCGGCTCCCGGTCTCCAATTCCTCCTTCACGTCCTTCCAGGCGACCATGCCGCCCACGATCGCGAGTCCGAGGCACCCCAAGGGCATGCCGATGTTGGAGGTCGCGTAGTCGAAGAGGTCGAAGAAGCCCTTCCCGAAGATGGTGACGTCGGCGAGGGGCCCAAAGGAGAGCGCGCAGAGGATGCCCAAAATGCCCAACGTCGTGGAGGTTGCCCAGACCGACTGACGGCGCGTGAGGCGCCAGACGTCAACGAGGTACTGCACCGACATTTCCAGAATCGAAATGGCGGAGGTCAGGGCCGCGACGAAGAGGCAGACGTAGAAGGCGACGGCGAAGAGGTCGCCCAAGGGGAGCTTCCCGAAGACCGCGGGCATCGTCACGAACGTGAGCCCCGGGCCCGCGTCGGGCGAGAGCCCGAACGCAAAGACCGCCGGCATGATCATGAGGCCGCCCAGGATCGAGGACATGATCGCGAGGAAGACGATCCAGGTGGTCGACTTCGGAATGTCGATGTCGCGACCGAGGTAGCTGCCGTAGTTCATCTGGGAGCCGGAACCGACGGAAAGCGAGAAGAAGGCGAAGCCCATGGCGTTCAGGAGCGCCTCACCCGTGAAGGCTTCCGGATTCCACTGGAAGAGGAAGGTGAGGCCTTCGGACGCACCGGGCAGCGACAGCCCGCGCACGATGAGGATGAGCATCAGGACGAAGAGGAGCGGCATCAGGACCTTCGAGACGCGCTCGATCCCCTTCTCGACCCCGCACATCACGACCGCGGCGGTCGCGGTGAGGAAGGCCGCGTGGCAGCTGATGGGAAGGGTCCCCGACGAGGCGAACGTGCCGAAGGCGTCCTTCAAGGTCGACGGATCCGTCACCGCGCCGTTCCCGATGAAGGCCTGCGCCATGTAGTAGACGCACCAGCCGCCCACGACCGAGTAGAAGGCCAGAACGAAGTAGCCGGTCGCGACCGAGACGAGCCCGAGCCACCCCCAGCGCTTCCCGCCCAAAAGCGGGAACGCCGTCGCGGCGCCGCCGCGGGCGCGGCGCCCCATCGCCATTTCGCCGATCAAAAGCGCGAGCCCGATCGTGAGCGTGAAGAAGATGTAGGGGAGCATGAAGACGGAGCCGCCGTTGGTGCCCGCCATGTAGGGGAACTTCCAAATGGCGCCGAGACCGACGGCGGAGCCTGCGCTCGCAAGAATGAAGCCGATTCGCGAAGACCAGACGCTTCGCGCCGTAGAGGGCTGTGCGGTTGACATGATGTTGTCCTTACGCCGAGGGGGCGAGGTGTTTTGTTGTCGTGAATGCATTCGGGCCGTGCGCCGAATCCGGCGCGCGGCCCGTGTGGAGGGTTAAAGGAGTCCCGAAATGAGCACGACCGTGACCAGAATCGGGGAGAGGACGAGAAGCGTGAGGCGAAGCGTGCGGAACCACGCTTCGGACCGCGGCGTCTCGCCCGCGATGTCCGCGCTCACGCGCGGCCAGCACCACCAGCCCGCCAGAAGCAGGATGACGAGGCCGCCCACCGGGAGCGAAATGTTGGACGTGAAGAAGTCGAAGAGGTCGAACGCATTCTTCCCGAGGAAGGTCTTGTCGGCGAGGATCCCGAAGGAGAGGCAGGGGAACGCCCCGACGATCGCGAGCGCGATCGTGGAGAGCACCGCGGCCTTCGGGCGCGGCATGCGCTTCTCGTCGACGAGGAACGCCACGAGAATCTCGATCATCGACACCGAGCTCGTCACGGCCGCCACCACGATGCAGAGGTAGAAGAGCACCGCGAAGAACTGCCCGAAGGGGATCTGCGCGAAGACGGCGGGCATCGTGATGAAGGTGAGGCCGGGGCCGGCGGTGGGGTCGAGCCCGAACGCGAAGACCGAGGGCATGATCATGAGGCCGCCCAGAAGCGACGCCATGACGCCCAAAAACGCGATCCAGAGGCAGCCCGACAGAAGGTTCGACTTCTGGTCGAGGTACGACCCGTACGTGAGCATGCAGCCGCACCCGACGCAAAGCGAGAAGAACGTGAAGCCCATCGCCTGAAGGAGCGCGTCGAAGGAGAACGCCTCCGGCTTGAATTCGAAGAGGAATTCCACGCCCGCCCAGGCGCCCGGGAGCGTGAGCCCGCGCACGATGAGGACCAGCATCATGATGAAGAGGAGCGGCATGAGGAACTTCGACACGCGCTCGATCCCCTTCGTCACGTCCAAGGCGACGATGAGGCCGTTGATCAGGAGAAAGAGCCACTGGAAGCCCAGGGCGATCACGGGGTCCGCCGTCAGGTCCTGAAAGTGCGCGCCCAGGAGCGACTGGTCGGTGATGAGGCCGGTGCCGGTGAGCGCCTCGCAGAAGTAGGCGAGGGTCCACCCGCCGATGGCGGAGTAGAAGCACAGCACCAGGAACCCGGTCAGCACGCCCAGGTACCCGGCGGGCACGAAGATGGGGCCGCCCAAACGGCGGTAGGCGGTCACGATGCCGCCGCGGCCCGTGCGGCCTAGCGCAATTTCCGCGATGAGAAGCGCAAGGCCCACGGTGAAGGTAAGGAGCACGTAGGGGAAGACGAAGGCGCTGCCGCCGTTCGTCCCGACCATGTAGGGGAACTTCCAAATGGCGCCCAGACCCACGCTCGCGCCTGCGCTCGCAAGCACGAAACCGATGCGGCTCGTCCAGGTTTTTCGCTCAACGGACATACGTAAAACTCAAGTTAAGAAAAGGGCGTCACTTAGGGGGTGGTCTTCGGATCGTATCGGAAGGTTGCGGACTTTGCCAAATGCGTCCGGGCCTGGCCCGGGCAACTTCGGGACAACTTCCGGACAACGCCCGGACAACTTTGCGGACGCTTTTTCCGTGCTTCCTTCTTCGTTTGTGCGGAAAGTTTTCGCCCTCCGCACAAAAGAAGAAGGCCGGCGCACCTTCCAATCATTGCGCCGGCCCGGGTCTTCAGGGTGGCGTCCGGCTTAGCCGAAGACGCCCTGATAAATCGCCACGAGAACGAGGACGGGGGCGAGGAACGTGATCATCACGCGGATCATCTGGATCGTCCCTTCGCTGTACTGGCGGACGGAGACGAGTTCCTCACGGATGGCGGGCCAGGCCTTCCAGCCCGCGAGCACCGCAACCGCCAGACCGCCGATCGGCATCATGAAGTTCGAGCACACGAAGTCGAGGAAGTCGAAGATGTTGCGGCCCGCGATGGTGATGTCGCTCCAGACGCCGAAGGAGAGGGCCGAGACGCCGCCGAGGAAGAAGAGCGTCACCCAGCAGAGGATCACCGAGGCGCGGCGGGAGAGGTGCCATTCGTTGTGGATGAAGGCCACGACCACTTCAAGGAGCGACACCGACGAGGTGAGCGCCGCCACCAGGAGGCAGATGTAGAAGAGCGCCGCGAAGATGTCGCCCGCAGGGACCGACGCGAAGATCATCGGCACCGTGATGAAGACGAGGCCGGGACCGGCGTTCGGTTCGACGCCGAAGGCGAAGACCGCCGGCATGATCATCAGACCCGCGAGGATGGCGGCCTGAATGGCGAGCATCGCGACCCAAAGGGACGAATTCGGGATGCAGGTGTCCTTCGAGAGGTACGAGCCGTACGTCACGAGAATGCCGGCGCCGAGCGACAGCGAGAAGAACGTGAAGCCCATGGCGTTCAGAATCGCCGAGGCGGTGACGTTTTCCCACTTGAAGCTGAAGAGGTACTCGACGCCCGCCCAGGAACCCGGGAGCGTCAAGCCGCGCACGATGATCGCGAGCATCAGGATGAAGAGGGTCGGCATCAGGTACTTCGAGATGCGTTCGATCCCCTTTTCGACGCCCAGGATGACCGTGCCGCAGGTGAGCGACAGGAACACCAGATGCCAGGCGATGTTCTTCGTCCCGTTCGAGACGAGTTCACCGAAGTTGGCTTTGAGGAGGTCCGCATCGGTCGTCGTGACGGCGCCCATGAAGGAGTCGACGAGGTACGAGACGCACCAGCCGCCCACGACCGAGTAGTAGGAGAGAATCAGGTAGGAGGTGAGTACGCCGAAGGCGCCCAACGCCGCATAGGTCTTGCCGCCCACGTTCTTCATGGCGGAGACGACGGACCCGCGGCCGCGGCGGCCGATCGCAATTTCAGCCATGACCAACGCTACGCCGATCGTGAACACGAACACGATGTACGGAATGATGAAGGCGGCGCCGCCGTTGGCGCCGGCCCAGAACGGAAATTTCCAGATCGCGCCGAGGCCGATGGCCGAGCCGGCGCTCGCGAGAATGAAGCCGAGGCGAGAGCCCCACTGTGCGTTGGTAGCTGCCATAAGGAGTCTTTCTTCTTTTTTGGTTTGTGAGAGGGGGGAAGAACCTGCCGCTCGTCACTCCAAGGGGCCGGAGGGTCGGTGCTTGGAGACGCGAACGGCCGGAACGGTGGAAGGTTGAAAGGATTGTAACGAGGGGCTTCGGACGCTTTGGGCGGATTCTTGCGGAACGCCCGCCGCGAAGCGTCCAACGTTTGGTTTAAACGGGGTTTTGTAAGGGCTTTGTCTTAGATCGCTGAGGTGAAAGCCCGCACGTTTGGGCGCTTATTGGGTTCCCGTGCCGTTTTTTCGCTTTTGCAAAAAGGGGTGTTTTTGCAAAAGCGGGCAGGGGCTCGCCGAACCCTCAGGGCCGTTTTCAGTTGCTTTCAAACGCTTTACCGATTTGCGGCCAAATCCCGAGGACTTCGGTACCCGCTCCTGCGAGAATGAGGGCAGCGATAGGGGCGCGTCGTTCCCCGACAAAGGAGTGAAACATGCTCAGAAAAACTTGGCTTTTGACGCCCCTCGTCTGCGCCGTCGCCGCCACGTCGGCGTGGGCCGTCGAGACGATCGAACTCCCGCGCCCGGCGGAAGCGGGCACCGTGATGACGCTCTCGGGCGAAGCCTCGAAGAAGTTGGAAAACGACGAAGCGACCGTCATCTTCTCGATTGAGGTCCAGAAGAAGGACGTGGCCGCGGCCACGAACGACACGATCAAGGCGGTGAACGCCGCGGTCGACGCGATCAAGGCGATTCAGGGGAAGGTGGAGCTTCAGACCGCCGACTTCTCGACCCGTGCGGTCTACACGAAGGCGAAGGAAGGCGAGACGCCGACCGTCGGCGCCTGGGTCGTGCGCCAGACGCTGCGCGTCACCGTGAACGACATGACGCTCGTGCCCTCCGTCATGGAGGCGGGTTTGAAGACCCTGACGGTCGACGGGATTGAACTGCGCGTTTCGGACGAACTCCGGAAGCGCACCCAGGACGAGCTTCTTGGCGAAGCGATCCACGACGCGATGGCGCGAGCTGTGCGCGTCGCGAAGGTGATGGGGCTCGAAGCCGCGGACGTCCGGATCGAATCGATCGGTACGGGCCGCATGTCGGGTCCGTCGGTGCGCTACTACGCGGCGCCCCGGGTCGCGAACGACGCTGTGCTCGCGAAGTCCGTGATGGCGGCGCCCTCAGTTTCGGCGGGGACCTCCGACGTGACGCAGGAAGTCACGATGCAGGTCCGCATTCGTCCTTAAACTTTCACCCTGCGGGCTGACCGACCACGACGGGCGGCGGGAGCGTTTCCGGCCGCCCGAATCGTTGACGGCCGCCCGGCACCCATCTTCGACCACTCTTCCAAAAGGAACCCACCATGGCACGCTTTGAAACCGACGGCTCGATCGACCCGATCCTCCGCGTCTCGCTCGAACCCGGCGAAACGATCTGCGCGGAGCGGAACGCCATGGTGGCGATGGACCGCTCGCTCTCCTTGAAGGGCGCGACCCGCGGGGGCTTCTTCAAGTCCTTGGCGAGGAAGGTCCTCAACGACGAAACGTTCTTCCAACAGGTGGTCGAGGCCGGGGACCATCCGGGCGAGATTCTTCTGGCGCCGAACTTGCCCGGCGACGTGCTTCTCCTCGACGTGGGCGAGCGTCAGTACTACTTGTCGGACGGCGCCTTTCTCGCCTCGACCGCAGGCGTGGAGTTCGAGACGAAGACGCAGAGCTTGGGCCGTGCGCTTTTGGGCGACTCGGGCGGCTTCTTCGTCATGAAGACCTCGGGCTCGGGGACGCTCGCCGTCTCCGGGTTCGGCTCGGTGCGGGAGCTCCGAGTCACGAAGGAGCGCCCGATGATGGTCGACAACGGGCACGTCGTCGCCTGGGACGCGGGGTTGGACTACGAGCTCTCCATCAATTCGAGCAGGTCGGGCCTCATGGGAAAGCTCCTTCACTCGCAGCTCTCGGGTGAAGGCGTGATGCTCAAATTCAAGGGCGAAGGCGTCGTTCTCGTCTGCTCGCGCAACAAGGGCGGGTTCTTGGATTGGATCTTCTCGCAGAGCCCGACCGAGAAGGCCGTGAAGAACGAGTGAAGCGGATTCCGAGTCCTCCGACATGACGGAAAAACGGAAGGGCGTCGTCTACACGCGCCGTTGGGTCGCCGACTGGATGCTCGACATGGTCGGGTACCGGTCGGAAAACGACATCGGCCGCAGGCTGATCGTCGAGCCTTCGTGCGGCTGCGGCGCCTTTCTTCTGCCGATCGTCGAACGGCTCTGCGGCTGGAAGGCGCGTCACCCGGACGTCGGTTGGGCAGCGCTCTCGGAGAGCATCCGCGCCTTCGACGTCGACGAGGCGACGCTGCGCGAAACGCGGCGCGTCGTTCGTCAGGCGCTCATCGAGCGCGGCTGTCCGCCGGAGACGGCGGAGACGCTCCTCGACGCCTGGCTTGTCTGCGGGGACTTTCTCCTTCACGACACGGATCTTCGCACCGACTTCGTGGTCGGCAATCCGCCCTACATCCGCGCGACGGACATGCCTGCGGAGAAGCGGAAGGCCTACGCCGCTCTTCTTGAGTGCGTCACCCTCGGGACGGACATCTTCGTGGGTTTCTATGAGAAGTCGCTCGAACTACTGAGGCCGGGCGGCGCGCTCTGCTTCATCTGTGCGGACCGGTGGCTCCAGAACGGCTACGGAAAGCGCCTGCGCGGCAAGGTCAACGCCGACTTCAACCTCGACCTGCTCGTGCGCATGCACGAAGTCCGGGCGTTCGACGAAGACGTGGACGCCTATCCAGCCATCACGCTCATCCGCAACGAAGCTCGGCGGGAAACCTTCCGGTTCGTGAACTGTTCGCCCGCCTTCGGCGCGGACGACGTCGAAGACGTCGAACGGGCGATGGATGGCGGTTTGGACAACGTCCGGGGGAGCCGCTTCGAGCTGATCCGGTTGGAGAAGCCCCATGGTGATGCGCTCTATCCGCTCGCCGACGCCGCGACCGTCCGGTTCGTCATGAGCGCGATGGGGCGGTATCAGCCGATCGAGAAGTGCGGCGTCGCGATCGGGATCGGCATCGCGACCGGCTGCGACGACGTCTTCCTCACGGAGGACGCCACGCTGGTGGAAGCGTCGCGGCTCCTGCCCCTCTACCATCAACGCTTCAAGGACGCCCGCCCCGTCTTTCTCGTCAACCCCTGGGAGGAGGACGGGAGCCTCGCGGATCTTCAGCGCCATCCGCGCCTTCGGAACCATTTCGAGAAGCACGCCGACCGTCTGAAGCGCCGGTATGTCGCGAGGAAGTCGCCCGAAGCCTGGTACCGGACGATCGACAAGATTCAGACGGAGCTTCTCGGGAGGAGGCTCATCCTGCTCCCGGACTTGGGTGTCGAGGCGAAGCCCGTCATCACGGACCGGTACCCCCATCACGGCTGCTACTGGATCGCCTCCGACGAGTGGGACCTTGAAGCGTTGGCGGGGCTCCTGATGAGCACGCCGGTCCGTCGCTTCATCGACGCCTTCGGGGTCAAGATGCGGGGCGGGACGCTCCGCTTTCAGGCCCAGTACCTGAGGTACGTGCATCTGCCCGAGTGGAAGGACGTTCCGGACGAGGTGCGCGAAGGTTTGCGCACCGCCTTCCGTCGGGGCGACGCGGCGCTCGCCGACCGATGGGCCGAGCGGGCGTACCGCCCGTGAGCCCTCCGGCCGCGTTTCTCTTCCGAATCGTCGGACGGCGGCGCCCCAATCCTCTACAATGTCGGCCCGGACCGATCCCGGTCCGCATCCGACCCCGCCGAGAAGGCGGGGATTCATCCGCCTTCCTCCGAGGACACGCTCCAAAGTGAACGCCCAGATTTATCCGCATCCGTTCATCGCCCGCGAAGGTCGCCCGATCCTGGGCGGTCTTCTTGCCCTGACGGTCATCCTGTGGCTCTTCGACTTCGACTTCCTGGCCTTCATCGCCTTCGTCGCCTTCGTCTTCTCGCTGCAGTTCTTCCGCGATCCCGCCCGTGAGCTTCCGGAGGATCCGCGCGCCGTCGTGAGTCCCGTGGACGGGCGCGTCTGCAAGGTGCAGAACGCCGAGGATCCGCTCACCGGCGAACCCCGCGTCATGGTCTCGATCTTCATGAACGTCTTCAACGTGCACAGCCAGAAGTCGCCCGTGGCGGGCGTCGTCGAAGAGGTGAAGTACACGCCGGGGCTCTTCCTCAACGCCGACCTCGACAAGGCCTCGACCGACAACGAACGCAACGCCGTGCGCGTGCGCATGGAGGACGGCCGCGACGTCACCTTCGTGCAGGTCGCGGGCTTGATCGCCCGCCGCATCCTCTGCCACACCTCGGTGGGCGCGAAGCTCGCCCGCGGCGAGCGCTACGGCTTCATCCGCTTCGGCTCCCGCGTGGACGTCTTCCTCCCGCCCGAGGCGGAAGTCACCGTCACCATCGGTCAGAAGGTGACGGGCGTGATGTCGACGATCGCGCGCCTCTGATCCTCTCTGATCATCTTCGATCCCGTGGGACGGAAGGTCGGCCCGGGATCCGATGCGAAGGAAGCCCGACCGAGCACCGGCCGGGCTTTCGCGTCTTTGGAGGCCTGGGGCGCGGATGCGCCGCGCCCCTTGCGTCCAGCTCTTCTCAGCTCTGCTGGGCGAAGGCGATCTTGACCCCCAGCAGGATGAAGACCGTCCCGCTCACGCGGTCGAGAATCCCGGCGGCCTTGGGGCTCTTCATGAGGCGGGCGCCCAGCTCGGCCGCGCCCCAGGCGAGAACCAGATACCAGACGAGCCCGATCCCGGCGTACGTGAGTCCGAGGATCATGAAGGGCATCACCTCGCCCGCGGCTTCCGCGTCGATGAACTGCGGGAAGAAGGCGAGAACGAATAGCGCGACCTTGGGGTTGAGAACGTTCGCGACCATCGCCGTGCGGAAGCTCCGCCAGATGCTCTCGGGCTGCGCTTCGACGGAGAGCGCGGAGAGGTCCCGGGGCTTCGTCATGAGGGTGCGGATCCCGAGCCACACGAGGTAGGCGGCGCCCAACCACTTCACGGCCGCAAAGGCCGCGGCGGACTGCGCGAGGATGACGGAGAGGCCCAAGGCGCCCAGCGCCGCGTGGACGAGAACGCCCGCGTTGATGCCGACCGCGGAGACGAGTGCGGCGCGCCGCCCGCAGGCGAGCGCCTTGTTGAGGACGAAGGCGGTGTCGAGTCCGGGCGTCGTACTGCACCTAACTGTAGTACAGTCGGCTGTGCTTCTTGTGTTTTCTTGGTGATCAAGGAATGAGGTGAAAAGAGAACTGAACGGGGGGTGAAATGCAAGGGATCCTCCGCACGCGAAAGCCCGGCTCGCGCCGGGCTTCGGAGGTGGAATCGGGCACGGGTCCCGGTGTTGTCGTTCAGAAGGACCCCGGCGTCACGAGCGGCTCGGGGGCGCGCAGTTGCTCCTTGGTGCTCCGGATGATCCACTCGGCGCGCTGCGCGAGCCACGCGTCCAAAAGCGCCGAGTCTTCGAGCACGGCGACGACGCGCCAGAGCGGCGCCTCGTCGGTCGAGTCCGGGTCGACGGAGGCTTCCTGCGTCGCGCAGAGCGGGCTCTCCAGAATCTCGCGCACGAGGTCGGGGCTGTCGGTGACGACCGTGAGCCGCACGGTGCGGCCGCGTTTTCCTTCAAAGTTCGCCCGGCGCACGAAGTCTTCGAGGCTGAAGTCTTCGGGGATGAGCGCCGGGAGGAGCGTCACGCGGGCGTCGTCGAAGCGGTGGAGCGCGTAGAGCCCGATCACGGGGCGCTCCTCTTCGACGGGCTGTCCGGCTTCTTCAAGACGGCGTCGGCGGATCCTCGCCAACGTGTGCTTCACGCCGCGGGGCTCTTCGTAGCCCACGACGAAGGTTCTCGACTGGTGCTGGATGAGCCCCAGGGGGTGGAGGTCGATTTCGGAGAACCGCCCCGTGTCGCGGCGGTAGCGGCCGTGCATGACCATCTCGGAAAAGAGCGCTTCGACGGCCGCCTCAAAGACCGTGGCGCGGATCGCGGGCACCGTGACGGGCAGGGTCGGGGGCGTCACCACGATCTTTTCCAACCAGGAGGGGTTGGCGCGTGCGGCGTCCGGGGCGAGGTTGCGCTTCGCGGTGCGCAGCATCGGGCGAAGCCCGTTCAAGGCACCCGTGGGTAGATGGTGGCGCAGACCTTCTTCCGCGAAGCGCAGCAGCACCGCCTCGACCGGCGAGAGCCTCGGGAGCTGGATCCCCTTGGCGTTCGGGCTCCAACGGTAGCGGCGCGGGCGCACCGTTTCGTCGCAGTCGATCGCGAAGTCGGCGGCGTCGCTCCTGATCGTCTGCAGATAGCGCTGCAGGGTGCGGATCGGGAGATCGATCCCTTCGCGGCGGAGTTCTTCCTGAATCTCCTGCGTGTCGATCGGACGGTTCTGCGGGATCAACTGCAGGATCCTGATGAGGCGGATCGCGTCGTCGAACATCGGGCTCGGACGGGCGGTCTTTCGGCCCGCGGCGGCCTTGGCGTCATGTGTGCCGCCGGGCGTGCCGCGGTCCGCGCGGCTCGTGCGGTTCGTCGATGAAGCCATGGCTTCCTCCCTACCAAGGAACAAGGTTCTCAGAAAAAATGTATCAGCCGGACGCCGGGGCGATCGTTTCGAAATGCACCGAAGTGTGTGGGCGGAACGAAAAGCGGCGCCCGCTTCAGGGGCGCCGCATCTCAAAAACGCTTGGAATCCGGCTGTTTCGGCCGTTTCGGCGGGTGTGCCGTCAGTGGTGCTCGGCAGGGTCTTCGCCGGCCGCGAGGGCGGACTGCTGCGCGGCGATGTCGGCTTCGATCGGGTTGGGGCGCCCCTTCCACCAGCACCAGAAGGCGTAGAGGTAGCCCGAGAGCGCGTAGATGCAGAAGAGCACGAAGATCGAAAGCGACGTGTTGCTCGAGATGATGATGAAGAGGAGCGACGCGACGACGATGAACCAGAAGGGGATCGTGCGCACGACGGCGTAGCTCTTCCCGGAGAAGAAGGGCGCGTTGCTCACCATCGTGAGGCCGGCGTAGAGCGTGACGACCAACGCCGCTTCGGCCTGATGCGGGAGCATGAAGTCGGGGATGTGGCCTTCGACGCAGAGCCAAACGTAGCCGCAGACGAGCGCCGCCGCGGCCGGGCTCGGGAGCCCCTGGAAATAGTTCTTGGAGACGACGCCCACGTTGCAGTTGAAGCGCGCCAGGCGCAGGATCGCGCAGAAGGCGTAGACGAAGGCGACGGCCCAACCGAGCTTGCCCAGGCCCACGAGGCTGTGTTCGTAGACGATCAAGGCCGGGGCGACGCCGAAGCTCACGGCGTCGGCGAGGCTGTCCATCTGCACGCCGAATTCGCTCTGGGTGTGGGTGAGGCGCGCGACGCGCCCGTCCATCCCGTCGAAGAGCATCGAGAAGAAGACGGCGATCGCGGCGGTGCCGAAGTCGCCGTTCATCGCCTGAACGATGCCGTAGAAGGCGGCGAAGAAGGCCGCCGCGGTGAAGGCGTTCGGCAGGACGTAGATGCCCTTGGTGCGGACGGCTTCGATGCGCTGCTGGCTGATTTCAGCGAGCGACTTGCGGTGAGGAGTGGGATGGTCGGTCATTGCTTTTGCGAGCGGTGCTTTCGGTGTGCGCGTGTCCGGGGACCAGGGGGCCCCGAAAATCGTTCGGCCTATTGTACAGGCGTTGGCGGCAAACCATACAATGAGCAAATTTCTGCAATAGTTCACCGCCCGCCGCGGGCGGCTTTTCGAGTCATGCCGTATCTCTTCGCACCGCCCCAGCAGGCCGTCATTCCCGTCCAGGACGAACGCTACGAATTCTTCCCCGTGCGCCGCGTCTACTGCGCCGCGCGCAACTATTCCGCGCACGCCGCGGAGGTCGCGCGGCCGGGCGAAGTGGTCGAGGCGCCCTTCTTCTTCATGAAGCCCTCGGACGCCGTGGTGCCGGTGGCGGACGGCGAAACCGTCCGGATCGCCGCGCCGGAGGATCCGGAAGCGAGGCTCGAGTACGAGGTCGAACTGGTGGCGTGCCTCTCGAAGGGCGGCAGGAACCTCACGGAAGAAGAGGCTGAAGCCTGCATTTGGGGCTGGTGCGTCGGGATCGACTTCACCCGCCGCGACCGTCAGCGCGAGATGAGCGCGAAGGGCCGCCCTTGGGAGGTCGCGAAGGCCACCGACCGGAGCGCCCCGGTGAGCCACCTGCGCCCCGCGTACCGCACGCCCATGCCGGCGCCCGCCGACATCTACCTCTACAAGAACAACGAGAAGGTCCAGTCGGGCCGCACGGACCAGATGATGGTCTCGCCCGCGGGGTTGATCGCCGAACTCTCCCGCACGTGGGAGCTCCAGCCGGGCGACATCGTCTTCACGGGGACGCCCTCGGGCGTGGGCCCGGTGAAGAAGGGCGACGTGCTTCTCGCCGGCGTCAACGGCGTGGGGACGCTCCGCGTCGAGATCGTCTGATCGGGACCCGCCGCAGACCTCACATCCATATGGGAGCCGAGCCGGTGCGCACCGGCTCGGGGTCTCTCGAAGACCGTTCAAGAAAAAGGCCGCAGCCCGTTGCCGGGCGCGGCCTTTTTGACTGATGGGGGGTGTCGTCGGTCAGGTGCGCTGACGGACGGCGGCCACCGCCATCTTCTTCCCGGCGTAGCGGGCGTCGAGCTTGATGTTGATCTTCGCGGGCTTTTCTTCGAGCGGCTGACGGAAGACGCGGAGCGACCCCAGCACGCCCGCCATCAGGATGATGAAGCCCACGACCATCGTGACGGTCGGGAGTTCCCCGCGGTAGATGAGCGCGTAGACGACGGCGAAGACCGATTCGAAGACGATGAGCTGACCGCCGAGCGCAGCCGGAAGACGCTGGCTCATCTGGTTCCAGGCGAGCATCGCGACCCACGAGCAGAGGAAGCCCACCATGAGCGCAACGAGGAGGAACGTCACGGGTTCGGGGCCCATGAAGTGCACCGACGTGTCCATGAAGCCGATCGGCCACGCGAGGAGCGCGAAGGCGCCCAGCACCACGGGGAGCACCGTCACGCCCTGAAGCGCCGTCCAGGCGCTCGTCGAATGGTGGGGGTGCTCAAGAAGCCAGTCGGCGTTGTAGATCGAGAACCAGGTCCAGGCGAAGACCGCGGCGATGCCGAAGCCGACGCCGATCCAGAAGGTTTGCCCCCCGCCGGCGCTCGCTTCCGCGATCATCTTGAATTCGGACCAGTTGGCGATGACGAGCCCCGCGAAGATGACGGCCAAGGGAGGCAGGATGCGGCTCCAGGGAATCGCGCGCCCTTCCTTCGCGTAGCGGACGTTGGAGACGATGGCGACCAACACCGGAATCACGGCCATGAACATGCCGGCCAGAGGGGCGCCCGCCATGCGGATGCAGATCGTGAGCATCGAGTAGAAGATCACGTTGCCGAAGAACGGAAGCTTGAACGCCTCCCAGATGTCGGCGCGGGTGAACTTTTTGAGTTCATGGCGCAGGAACCAAAGGCAGGGCAACGACACGATCCCGAAGGAGATGAAGCGCCCGAGCGCCACGAGCACGGGGTTGTACTGCGGTACGAGAAGCGGGGCGATGTAGATGAGGCCCCAGAGAGCACCCGCAGCGATGCCCAGAAGAACACCGATCAGCATTGGTAGACGGAATCCTTTTCGGGCCACCGTCTTTCACCCGGCGGCCAACGCGTAGCGGAGCGGCGTGTGAAAGGGAGCTTTTGCCGTCCGTTGATGTCGCCGGAGGTTTCGCCGCCGGCGGCCCCTCCGCCGGGCGTCCTTCCCGTCGGAGAGCGCCCGGATGTGCGTCCTGCGCAGCTGAGAGGGCTCTCTCCGACCCCCGGGGCTCCTGACCCGTGCGTCACTGCGGCATACGTATTTTCCGAGCGTCGCCATCTTAACAAAAAGATATTTCTACGCAAAGTCTTATAGGTACAAACCACAGGCCGGAAAAGATTGCGTAAAAATTCACCGGAAAGGAGGATCCGGAGAGGGTCTCGATCGCCGAAAGTTGTACGTATGAACACGTATTCTTGGATTCCTTTGGCGGACGGGCGTTTCGGTTGGGCCGAATCCGGGTTCGGCGTTCAGGCCGGAGTCCGGACCCGCCGGTCGGGGCGAAGCGCCGTCGGAACGCCTATCATCGAAGGCATGCCGATAGAAAAATCGTCTGAGGCGAAGACCATGACGCACGACCGAAAGACCACGATCCAACCCGAATCGACTGAGAACGCCCTCCCGATCCTCACGCCCGGGAGGATGCGGGCGCTGACGCGCGCCTTCACCGAAAAGCTCTTCGAGGACGTGCGCCGCATGAGCGTGACGAAGGGGCCGGACGGCAAGCCTCTTGAAAGCGAAGGCGTGACCCGCACGGCGTACTCCGACGAAGAAACGGCGGTGCTCGACCACTTGGAAGCGATCGCGCGCTCGTGGGACCTGGAGGTCCGCACCGATCCGGTCGGAAACCGCTTCTTCACGTACGCGGGCGTGGACCGGACGCTCCCTGCATTGATGAGCGGGAGCCACGCCGACAGCGTGCTCTCGGGCGGGAATTTCGACGGTCTCGCCGGGATCGCCGCGGCCTTTGCGGCCGTGGCGGCGTGGCGCGGGTTGGGGCTTCGCCCCAAGCGCGACTTCACGATCGCCGCCTTCCGGGCGGAAGAGCCGGGGCTCTTGGGCACGGAAGCGCTCTTCGGGCGGATGAAGCCCGAAAGCCTCACGCGGCGCATCGACCCCCGGCCGGGGGCGCTCGTCTTCGGCGAATTGGTGAAGCGTCAGGGGCTCGATCCGCAGCGCCTCGTCTCGGGCGAGGTGTTTCTGGACCGCGGCTCGGTCGACGCGTTTTTGGAACTCCACATCGAACAGGCGCCTTCGCTCGCAGCGGACGACGTGGTCCGCACGGGGCTCGTCACCGGCATCCGCGGGCGCATCGCCTACGACGTGATCGAGGTCGTGGGCGATGCCGCCCACGCAGGCGCGATCGAACGCGCGTACCGGCGGGACGCCGTGGCCGCCTCGGCCGAAGTGGTCCACCGCATGAACGCGTGGTGGGCGGAGCGCTTGGCGGCCGGAGACGACCTGGTCCTCACCTTCGGCGTCTTCTCGACGCCCGAAGACGCGGTCTTCAACAAGATCGCGGGCGACGTGCGGCTGAGCTTCGAAGCGCGCTCTCTGGAGGTTGAGGTCCGCGAAGCCGCCGCCCGAAAGCTTCTCGACACCTTCCGGGAAGTGGAAGCCGAGACCGGCGTGGCGTTTCGCCCGCAGGCGGCTTCGCGCCTCGAACCTCAGCTCTCGGACGAGGAACTCCTCACGGCGCTCGACGACGCCGCCCGACGGACCGGCGTTCCCGTGCGCCGGATGGCCTCGGGCGCCGGGCACGACGCGCAGAACTTCGGCGTCGCGGGGATTCCGTTCGCGATGATCTTCGTCGCGAACGACCACGGCTCGCACAACCCGCGGGAGGCGATGACGTTGGAGGACTTCGAAGCCGGCGCGGCGCTTTTGGCCGACGCGGGTCTGCGGTGGTGAGCGGTCACTCAGTTGGAGCCGTCCGTTTGACAGGGCGGAAAAGACGCTGACCTTCGCAAAAACGCCCCGCCGAACACGAGGTTCGCGGGGCGTCGTCGTCTGATCTGATCAGGTGGGTCAGGAGGCCTTCTGCGGGGCCGCTTCAGGCTGCGGCTGCGCGGCGGCTTCCGCCTTGGCTTCGGTCTTGGCGTCCGCCTTCACCTCCGGAGCGGCCTGCGCCGCAGCGGGCTTGACTTCCGTCGCCTGCGCCGTCACCTTCGCCGTTTCGGCGTCGGTCTTCTCGGCGGGCGCCTCGCCCTTGTCTCGGGTTTCGAGCTCGTAGGCGAGCATCGTCACGGCCGCGGCGTAGAAGTAGCTCCGGTTGTAGCGGAGGATCGCGCCGAAGCTCTCGGTCCCGAGCCAGTAGTCGACGCCCTTGGTGTCGTCCTTCCTGACCCACGGGAGGTCGACGAGGAGCGCCGGTTCGTCGTTTTTGAGCTTCCACTCGGTCTTGGGCTTCACGCCCGCTTCGAGGAGCTTCCCGACGGTCGTGTGCGGCTTGATGCCGCCCGACTTCGTCGCCTTGAAGATCGCCTCGTCGGCCTCGACCGGGTAGAGGGGCTTTTCGCCCCGGATCCAACCGTGGACCTTGAGGAAGTTCGCCACCGAGGCGATGCCGTCGGGTTCGGAATTCGTGATGTCGATCATGCCGTCGCCGTCGCCGTCCCTGCCGTAGGCGTTCAAGGACGCCGGCATGAACTGCCCGAGCCCCATCGCCCCGGCGAAGGACCCCTGCACCGAGACGGGCGACACGCCCTGGCGGTAGCAGAAGTCGAGGAAGCTCGCGAGCTCGCTCCGGTAGTACTTGGCGCGGCGGGTGTAGTCGAACGACAGCGTCATCAGCGCGTCCAACACCCGGAAGCGCCCCATGTTGCGGCCGTAGATCGACTCGATCCCGATGATCGCGGTGACGACGTAGGGGTCGACGCCGGTTTCGCGTTCGATCCGCGCGAGGACCTCGCGGTTCCGCGCGATGAAGTCGCCCCCGCGCTCGATGCGTTCGTCGTTGATGAGGTTGCGCCGGTAGAGGATGAAGTTCTTCTCCGGGGTCTTCTTCCGGTCGGCCTTGGGGCGCGGCGTCGTGTACTTCTCGCTCAGGGGCGAGTAGCGCGCGACGGCGACCTCTTCCTTCAACCATTCGAGCGGAATGTCCTTCTCGTCCGAGAGCTTCTGCAGGAACCCGAGCACCTCCGGGCGTGCGAGATAGTCCGACGTCGTGCGGTTGACGTGCGGGCTCGGCTGCTTCTTCGCGGGTTCGGCTGCGGGTTGCGCGGCCGGAGCGGCGGGTTGAGCGGCGGGGTCGTCGGGGCGGTTTGGGTGTTCTGAGCGGGCTCGGCGGCAGGGGCGGTCTGTCCGTTGGTTTCGGCGGCCCCCACGGCGAGCGCGGCGGTCATGGCGAGAAGCGCGGTCGCGGCGCGCTGTCGGAAGAGGTGCATGGCGTGTCGGTGTCGTCGAAAATGTCGGTGCTTGAGATTCTATCGGCGGGGGCGGTGAGACCCTCGGGAGAACCCGAAATAAAGGGTAAACGAATGGAAGCGAGCGCGCGAAATCGAACGGAACGACGCGAAGGGAGAAGCCGAGCGAGCGGAGTGAACGCTCGCCTTCGAAGTCGGTGCGCCCGACGTGCGGGGGCCGGGGTGCGGTGTGCTATCTTCACCTCAAGACAACGAAAACGCATCCCCACGATGACTACCGCACAAGCGCCCGCCTGGTCGGGGCTCCCCACGGGGTACTTCACGCACGGGCGGATCTACGATCCGAACCCGCTCGCGAACGCGCCCGAATCTCCCGAACGCATGGAAGCGCTCGAGAGCCGCCTCTTCGTGAGCGGCCTCGAGGACTTCGTCGAGCGCGTGGAGTGCGGCCCGGCGCCGCGCGGCGTCGTGACGCTCGCGCACGATGAGGACTACGTGGAGGCGCTGGAGAAGGCGAGCCAGGGCGACAAGGAGGCCTTGGCGCGCTTCGAGATGACCGATACCAAGGTGGGCCCGGGAACGTTTGACGCCGCGATGAGAAGCGTCGGCGCGGTCGTGGCGGCGGTGGACGCGGTTTTTTCCCGCACCTGCCGGAACGCCTTCTGCGCGGTGCGCCCGCCCGGGCACCATGCGGGCCGCGCCCGTGCGGGCGGGTTCTGTTTCTTGAACAACGTCGCCGTCGGGGCGCTCTACGCGCGCGCCCGCTGGGGCGTCGAGCGCGTCGCGGTGCTCGACTTCGACGTGCACCACGGGGACGGAACCGAAGAGATCCTTGCGGGCCGCGAAGGCGTGAAGTTCCTCTCGCTCTTTCAGTGGCCGCTCTTTCCCGACCGGCGCATCGTGCCCGCACCGGAAAACGTCGTGCAGTCGCCCCTGGAAGCGGGGGCGGCGGGGCCCGAAATCGAGCGCGTCGTGGAGAACGAATGGCTTCCGGTGCTCGCCGACTTCCGCCCGCAGCTGATGCTCCTCTCCGCAGGCTTTGACGCCCACGTCGAAGAAACGATGGCGCAGTTGAAGGCCGCCGAGCGCGACTACGCCTACCTCACGCGCCGCATGATGGACGCGGCCGCGGCGCTTTGCGAAGGACGCCTCGTTTCCGTCTTGGAAGGCGGCTATTCGTTGAGGAGCCTCGCGAGGAGCGTCACCGCGCACCTCCAAACCCTGGTGCGTCCGTAGCAGTCTTCGGGCTCCAACATCATCCTTCAGACCCCAAAGGATTTCATTCACATGGACGTCAAATCGCTGCGCCCCGGCGTCGCTCCCCGGGAAGTTTGGTCCTGGGCGGCCTTCGACTTTGCGAATTCAGGCTACACGACCGTGGTGCTCACCGCGGTCTACAACGCGTACTTCGTCGCGGTCGTCGCGGGCGACGCCCCGTGGGCGACGCTCGCCTGGACCGTGATCGTCGCGGCCTCGAACCTCCTGAGCATGATCGCGATGCCGGCCGTCGCTGCGCACGCCGACATGCATGCCTCGAAGAAGCGCTGGCTCTTCTGGATGACGTTTCTCGCCGTCGCGGCGACGGCTCTGCTCGCCACGACCGGCCCCGGCACGATCCTTTGGGCGGGGTTGCTGATCATCCTTTCGAACTTCGCCTACAACGTGGGCGAGAGCGTCAACAGCGCGTTCCTTCCCGAACTCGCCCGTGAGGATTCGATCGGGAAGGTCTCGGGCTGGGGTTGGGCCTTCGGCTACTGCGGGGGCCTGACGACGTTGGGCGGGTCGCTCCTTCTCGTCACGCAGGCGGACAAACTCGGCCTCGGCACCGACGGCGCCGTCGCGGGCGCGATGCTGATCACCGCGGTCGTCTTTGCGGTGTCGGCGGCGCCGATCTTCCTTTGGCTCAAAGAACGCGCGACGCCGCGCCCCGACGCGAAGCACGCAGGCATCGCGGAAAGCCTCCGGGGCGCCTGGACGACGCTCAAGTCCCTGCCTCAATTCCCCGACTTCGGGATCCTCACCACCTGCGGCTTTCTCTATCAGTGCGGCGTCGCGGTGGTGATCACGCTCTCCGCGGTCTATGCGGCCGCGGTGATGGGCTTCACGACGGAAGACACCATCCTGATGGTCTTCCTCGTCAACATCACGGCGGCGGCCGGGGCCTTCGGCTTCGGCTACGCGCAGGACCGCCTGGGGCACAAGCGCGCCCTGATGGTGACGTTGGTCGTGTGGCTCGCGATGATCGTCGTCGCTTACTTCTCGGAAACGCGCACGCACTTCTGGATCGCCGCCAATCTGGCGGGCCTCGCCATGGGGAGCTCGCAGTCGGCGGGCCGCGCCATGGTGGGGGTCTTCGCGCCCGAAGGCCGTCAGGCGGAGTTCTACGGGCTCTGGAATCTGGCGCTTTGGCTCTCCGCCGTCGTGGGGCCGCTCTCCTACGGGATGATCACCTGGGTGACGGGGAACGACCACCGCCTGGCGATCTGCGCCACGGGGCTCTTCTTCCTCCTGGCGATCGTGGTGTTGGTGCCGTTGAACGTCGAGCGCGGGGCGGCGCGGGCGAAGGAAATGAGCGCGAGGGAGGCGGCGTAACCGAAGCCCTGCCCGAAGAGGCGCGGACATCCGGGGTTCCGGATGGAAGCGCCTCTTTTCTTTGGGGTTCCGACGTCCAAGTCGATTCCGGAAACGTGTCCAAGTGAACGGGAAAACCGTGTCCATCTGCTCATGGGAAGCGTGTCCAAGTGTCCGTGAATGCTGCGGCCGACTCATGGAGGCCGATCCGGCCGGCATGGTCAACCGACCGCTGGCGTCGTAGGCTTCTTTGGAGACGCACCCCTGGAATTTCCGAAGCCGGTCATCCTTGACCGCACCTTTCTCAAACCGGGCGTGCGCCTTCTCTCAGAAGGGACACGGAGGCGGCTCATGGCGGGTGAGGCTTACGAAAAGCGTTTGGTTGAAGACGCTCTGGCGCTCCACCTGAGGACGATGGGCGCGGTGCTGATCGAAGGTCCTCGGGGCTGCGGCAAAACGACGACGGCAAGGCGCTTTTCCCGCAGCGTCCTCCGCGTCGACGACCCGCGGACGATGGAGGACACGGCCTTCTGGGCGGAGCTCGCCCCGGAGAGGCTTCTCACGGGCGCGGCGCCCTGCCTCATCGACGAGTGGGAGCACATCCCGACGATTTGGGACGACGTGCGGAGCGAGGTCGACCGCAGAAGCGACCCCGGACAGTTCATCCTCACCGGGTCGGCCGAACCCGTGAATCCCGGCCGCATCTTTCATTCCGGCACCGGGCGATTCGCCCGGATGCGCATGCGCCCGATGACGCTCTTCGAATCGGGTGAGTCGACGGGGGTGGTGAGTCTGCGGGGGCTCTTTGAAGGCCGCTTCGAGGCATGTGCCGACATGAATGCGGGGAGCGGTCTCACGCGTGAAGCGTTGGCCTACGCCGCCTGCCGCGGCGGCTGGCCCGCGTCCGTCGTAAAGACGGGTGAGGCGGCGCTCTCGACCACCCGGCGGATCGTCCGAAAGGCGTTGAGGGAAGCGGCGGCCCGGGCGGCGAAGCAGCCGCCTGCGGAGGAGGCGCTGCGGGGGCTTCTCCGGGTCATGGCTCAACATGCGGGGACGACGGATCCCGTCACGAAGCTTCACAGGGAGCTTGCGGACGAACGGGTGTCGCTCGGTTGCTTCCGGACTGTCCTCGGGGCGCTCCGCGACACCTTCGTGACGGAAGACTTGGACGCCTGGACGGCGCCGCTCCGCACGGCGGCGCGGCTCTTTACGACGCCCGAGCGGAGTTTTTGCGATCCCTCGTTCGTCGCGGTCGGGCTCGGGCTCACGCCGGGACGGCTACTTCGCGACCGGACGGCTTTCGGGAAGGTGTTCCGGGCGTTGTGTCTTCGGGACCTTCGCGTCTGCGCCGACCTCTTGGAGGGCGGCCTCGCGCACTGGCGCGATCGCGTCGGCCGCGCCTCTTTGGTCGTGACGGCCTGGGACGGCCGGTATGGTCTCGTCGCGGTCTCGCCGGGCGGGGGCAGGGCGGAGGAGCGCAACGCCGGAATGCTTCGGACCATGGCCGCCAAGATCAACGTCGAGCGCCGCGGGACGCCGTCCTTCCTCATGGTGCTCACCGCCGACGGGCGCGCGGCCCGGCGTCGCGAAGACGGCGTTTGGGTCGTGCCGGTCGGGTGCTTCGGACCCTGAGTGGGACCCTGAATCCGCCTCTTTGTCGAACTCAAAATCGGGGGATGCCGGGGCAGTTCTCGCTTCCCCCGTCTTCGCGGATGCGTCCGGATTCGCTATATTTCTAGGACAACCGACCCACGGACGCCCCAACCCGACCTTCCCCCGATGCATTCCCGCCCGCAGATCCCGACCCCCTTGCGCGCGCGCTTCCCGCGCCGCGCCCCGGAAGGCGCGCCTTCCGGGCGGAGGCTCATCCGTGCGGCCTCGGCGGGACTCTTCGGGGCGCTTCTGACCCTTCTCACATTCGTGTCCCCCGCGCAGGCCGCCCGCACGATCGTCGTGGGCTTCGTCGACTCCGCCGAGTCGGGCTTCTACGCGACGACCGTGCAGCCGACGATCGAGGCGATCCGCCTCGGGATTCCGGGAAGCGTCGTCGAGACGGTGCGGCTCTCGTCCGTGACGATCGCAAACGACGTGCGTCTGCGCCAACCCGACCTCTTCATCGCGCCCGCGTCGGACTTCCTTCTCGTTTCCGACACCTTGGGCGCGCACGCCGTCGCCACCCGCAAGTCCACCGCCGCGAAGGCCCCCTCGATGTCCGTGGGCGGCGTCTTCGTCGTGAGAAACGACCGCGCGGACCTGACGACCGTGAAGAGCCTCCGAAGGAAGCGCGCCGCGGCGACGCTCCCGACCGCTCTCGACGGTTGGCTCGCCGCCCGCATGGCCTTGGAAGATGCCGGCTACGACTCGCAGACCTTCTTCAAGGAAGTGCGCTTCATGACGTTCGGGCTCCCGAACGTGGTTTCGAGCGTCCTTTCCGGCGCGTACGACGTCGGGGTGCTTCCGACCTGCATGCTGGAGCGCGCTGAAGCCGAAGGCATCGTCGCGCGCGGGGCGCTCCGCGTCGTGGGCGCCGTTGAAGACGAATTCCTTCACTGCCGGCGCTCGACAGCGCTCTACCCGGACTGGGTGGCGGGCGTCTTGCCGACGGTCGACCCGGAATTGGCGCGCGAACTCACGATCGCGATCCTCACGCCCCCGAAGCGGGACGGCTTGGGCACCGCGCAGGAGCAGGGCGCCTACGTCTGGCAGGTGACGAACGACTTCCACGCGGTGCGCGAACTGGAGCGGCGCCTTCACGTCGGACAGTGGAGCTATCTGGACAGCTGGAGCTTGGAAGCGCTTTGGCGGCGCTTCCACTGGTACGTGGCGGCGGGGCTTCTCATTTTGGTCGCGGTGGTGTTGAACGAGAGGCGCCTCCGCATGCTCGTCAGAAAGCGCACCGCGGAACTCCAAAACGCCCTCGCCGAGCGCGACCGTCTCGAAGAGGCCGAACGCGCGGCGAGGCTGCGCCTGGGCGAATTGGAGCGCATGGGCGCGATCAGCCAGCTCTGCGCGATGATCGCGCATGAGCTGAAGCAGCCGGTCACCTCCATCATCAACTACGTCACGGTGATCAAGCTGCGCGCCGGTATGGTGGGCGGCGCGGCCGCGCCCCAAGCGTCCGGCACGCCCGGCAAACCCTCCGCAGCGCCCGCGCCCTCCGCCGATCCGGTCTTCGAGAAGGCGGTCGACGGCGTCGAGGCGGCGTCAAAGCGCATCGCCGGGATTGTCGACCGCGTGCGGCTCTACGCGAAGCGCGAACGGCGCGAACCCGTGGCGGTGGACCTCTGCGCGACGCTCGAAGCCGCCGCATCCGCCCAGAAGAAGGGCGCGGTTGCGGTGCGGCTTCTCATTCCGGCCAAGCCCGTCCACGTGTCGGGCGATCCGCTCGAACTCGAGCTCCTCTTTCTCAACCTCATCAAGAACGCGGTCGAAGCCGCGGCGGGTGCGCTGAACGCGACGCCCTCGAGGACCCCTGAAGTCGTGGTGGCGCTCGCCTGCGGGGGCGATGCCCCCGAGGCGTCTTCCGCCGCCCACGACGTGCGCGTCACCGTGACGGACAACGGCCCCCGCTTGTCGGACGAAGCCTTCGAGCGCCTCATGCGCGTGAGCGAAAGCGTCAAGGACGAGGGGCTGGGCTTGGGGCTCGCGATCGTGAGGAACATCGTCGAAGAACCAGGCGAGAGGCCCACGATCCGCCGCCGCGGCGACGACGGCTCTCCCGACGCCGACGGCCTCACCGTCGCCGTGACGTTCGACCTTTTGGACGCGCCGTCCGCCCCGAAGCATTCCCAACCAAAGGACCCCTCATGAACAAACCGCTCATCCGCATCGTCGACGACGATGCCGAACTCGCCGAGTCCTTCGCGCTTCTTCTGGAGACGATGGGCTGGACCGTGAAGCACTACGCCGACGGCCCGAGCTTTCTGCGTGAGGACACGCTCGAAGGCCCCGGCTGCGTCGTGCTCGACGTGCGCATGCCCGGGATGACGGGGTTGGAAGTCCAGGCGGAGCTGGAGCGCCGCGGCTCCAAACTCCCGATCCTCTTTCTCTCCGCCCACGGGAACATCGCGATGGCGGTGCACGCCGTGCGTCACGGCGCGGCGGACTTTTTGGAAAAGCCCGTCGAGCCCTTGGACTTCGTGCAGAAGGTCTCGCAGGTGGTGACGATGTCCTTGCAGAGCGCCGTCACGGAAGCCGCGGGCGAGCGCTTGCGCGACCGTTTTACCGGGCTCACGCCCCGCGAGCGGAACGTCATCCGCGCGGTCCTTCAGGGGAAGCAGAACAAGGAGGTGGCGATCGCGTTGGGGCTCGAAGTGAGCACGGTCAAGATGCACCGCGCGAACGCCTTCGCGAAGCTGGGCGTGCACTCCCAGAGCGAACTCATGCGGTTGGCGTTCGAAGCGGGCGTCACCGCCGAGGACGAGCTTCTCGCCTGACCGATTTTGAAGACGACCGCCATGACGCCCGACATCTTCCGCCGCCGACTTCTGGACCGCACGGTGCGCGCCGCGCTCCTCGGGGGCCTTCTCGCGAAGGCCCCGGCGGCCGCGTGGGGCGCGGATGCGTCCGATTCGTCCGATTCGTCCGAACCCGAAGACATCGCGGAGGATTTCGCCCACGAGATTTGGGACGTCGTGGTCGTGGGGTCGGGGACCGCGGGGCTCTGCGCCGCGATCGCGGCCCGCGAAGCGGGCGCGCGGCGCGTCGTCATCCTGGAAAAGTTGGCCCTCACGGGCGGGCACGGGATTTTGTCGTCGGGCTCCGTCGCGGTCGCGACGAGGCGCCCGCAGAGCGAAGACCCGGATGCGGACATCCGCGAGATGACCGCGGAAATGCTGCGGGCCGGGGGCGATTTGGCGAGGCCCGAGCTCGTGCGAAAGCTCGCGCGCGAGAGCGAATCCGCCGTGGCGTGGCTCGCAGGGATGGGCGTCAACTGGCGGAACGTCCGGTACCGAGCCGTCGGGAGCGTCACCGCGCGCAACATCTCGACGGGGTCGCCGCAGGCAGGGTACGACTACGTCTCGGCGCTCTCGCGCCGTGCGGTCGCGATCGGCGCCGAGATCCGCCACAACACCCGCGCGGTGAGGCTCCTCACCGAAACGATGCCGGACGGCTCGGTGCAGGTCGTGGGCGTGCGGGCGGCGCTTGGCGGCGTCGACGACCGGGGCGCCCCCTCGATGGCCGACTTCCCCGCGCGCGCCGTCGTGCTCGCGACGGGCGGCTTCGGCGCGAACGTCGGGATGCGCATGAAGTACGCCCCGAGGTTGGACGCCACCTACGGCACGACCGCGAACCCCAACCGGGATCTTTTGGACGGCGCCGAAGGGGACGGGATCCGCATGGCGGAGGCCGTGGGCGCCGAATTGGTCGGGATGGAGCACATCCAGCTGATCCCGTACTCGGGCGGGCGGCTCCTCGACTTCGTCGGGGGCGAAATCTGGGTGAACGACGCAGGCGAGCGCTTCGTCCCCGAGGGCGTCCCCTTCGCGGAACTGGCCCGCATCGTCGAAGACACGGGGAACCGGAGCTTCTGGGCGATCTCCGATGCGACGACCCAAAAGGGTGCGTCCTTGGGTGTCAAATTGGACGAAGCGATCGTGCGCGAAGCGGCGACGATCGAGGAGATGGCCCACGGGATGGACGTGCCGGTGGGGGTGCTTCGCCGGACGATCGAGACCTGGAACCGGGACGTGAAGCGCGGCTACGACACGCGCTTCGGCTTCCCCGTGCAGGGCGTTCCCATCGCGAAGCCGCCCTTTTACTACGGGCGCGAAACCTGGTCCGTGCACTTCACCTGCGGCGGGGTCGCGATCGACGAAGAGGCGAGGGTGCTGACGGCGCGCTGCCGCCCGATCTTCGGGCTCTTCGCCGCGGGCGAAGTCACCGGGGGCGTTCACGGGAAGGACCGTCTGGGCGGCATGAGCATGACCGACACCTTCGTCTTCGGGCGCACGGCCGGGCGCTCGGCCGCCGAGCGGGCGAACGCCACGGCGAAGCTGCGCGAGGGGACGGCGGCGCCGTAGGGCGTCGGCTGTCCCATCCTGAACTCCCATCCTGACCCCCGTCCCGACCCCGTCGGCACGGGGTTTCTCGTCCGTCTTCTCGGTTCTTTCCCCGAATGATCGGATCCGGTCATAGATTTCCAACAGGGCGCCCATAGCCGGGCGCTCCTCCCTTCTACCACCCGATACCTACCGCTACGCCCCTCTCCGCCGCCGGAGAGGTTTCTTAGGCGTACCTTAAGAATCCTTGGGCGTCAGGGATTTCAGATGAATCCTCCTGAATCCGCCGTCTTCCGGCCGATTCCATGGGGTAAACCTCTTCCTATCCCGAGCACCTCCCGCGGGAGGTATTGCCCCGTCGGCGTCCCCCTCTAGGATTGCTCCCAAGCTGTTGGGAGGCGTGAGCGGCGCTGAGGCGCGCCGGTCCGGACCAACCTCCGCAGCTCCGACCCAGACCCAGGAGAAAAGGAAAAATGAATCGTCGACATCTTCTGCAAGGTGCGGCCGCCACGTTCGGCGGTCTTGCCGCCCTCGGCTCGTCCGCCGCGCACGCCAAGGTTGCGCCGGTCACGATGAAGGACCGCACCTTCGAACCGATCAAGCTCCCGCGTCCGATTTCGCTCGCCGCGCTCACCGTGCTCGACGTCTCGCCCGCGAATCAGGTGCTCTGCGCCGCGGCGGCGGGCTACAGCCACGTCGGCATCCGCCTGGTGCCGGCGACCCCCACGGAAACGCAGTGGGACATGATCGGCGACACGCCGATGATCCGCCAGGTCGAAGCCAACCTCAAGGCGACCGGCGTCAAGGTGATGGACATCGAAATCCTGCGCATCAAGCCCGACACCCGCGCCGTCAACTGGAAGGCGTTCTTTGAAACGGGTGCGCGCCTGGGCGCCACCGACGTGCTCTGCGCCGGGAACGACCCGGACCTCAACCGTCTGATGGACAACTACGCCGAACTCTGCGAAATCGCGCATCCCTACGGGCTCTCGCTCTCGATCGAGCCCATGCCGTGGTGCGACATTTCGACCGTGAAGCAGGCGGGCGACGTGATGGCGAAGGTGAACCGTCCGAACGCGGGCGTCCTCGTCGATCCGATCCACTTCTTCCGTGCGAAGAACGCCTTCGCCGACATCGACAACCTCCCGAAGGGGTCGCTCAAGTACTGCCAGATGTGCGACATCACGAAGGAAATGCCCAAGGACATGGACGGGATCCTCTACCAGGCCCGCAACTACCGTCTGTCGCCGGGCACCGGCGCCGCCGACCTCGTTGGGCTCCTGAAGCACCTCCCGGGGCTCCCCATCTCGATCGAAGCCTGCAACGCGGACCTCGCGCTCACGATGTCGCCCCTGGACCGCGCCCGCATGTACTTGGAAGACATGGTCGCGGTGCTGAACGCCGCCGGCGAATACTGATTTCCCCCACCGGCGCAGTCCGGGTCCGGACTTCCGGCCGCTTCCTGAGCTTCGAAGCGGTGCTCAAGCCCCGGTCCCGACTGCGCCACCAACCAAGAGAGAACCACAAGATGATGAAGCAGCTCTTCTGCGCGATCGCGCTTGCCGCCACGCTCGGCGTCGGCGCCGCGAACGCCGCCGAAATGAAGGCGATGGGTCCCCACGCCTCGCTCCCCTGCGACACGTGCCACGCCGGCGGCAAGTTCGTCGCCCCCGCCAAAGAAACGTGCCTGCAGTGTCACCAGTCCTATGAGGCCGTGGCGAAGCGCACCGAAAAGATGACGCCCAATCCCCACTCGTCGCACCGCGGCGAGCCCAACTGCACGAACTGCCACAGCATGCACGCGAAGCCCCGCTTCGAATGCAACGACTGCCACACGTTCGACATCAAGATGAAGGGGGAATAAAGCATGACCAAGATTGATATGAGCCGCCGCAGCTTCCTCGGCACCGCCGCGGCCGCCACGACCGCCGCGGCCTTCTCGGGCGCCGCGATGGCGCAGTCCACCTCGAAGGACATCCCCGCGAAGTGGGACATGGAAGCCGACGTCGTCGTTTTGGGTTGCGGCGGCGCCGGCATGATGGCCGCCTGCCAGGCCCATGACCGCGGCGCGAAGGTCGCCGTGTTCGACAAGGGTCTCTCGCCCTTCCATACCGGCACGAACCTCTGCGGCGGCCTCTTCACCGCCTGGGGTTCGCGCATGCAGAAGGCCGACCCGGAAGGTCAGAAGGACACGTGGGAAACGTTCGCGAACGACATCATCGCCTACGGCGAACACATGAGCTTGAAGGAACCGGTCTACGCCTTCGCGAAGCACTCGGGTGAAGCCTTCGACTGGCTCGAAGACCATGGCTTGGCGCCCCACCATCTCGAAAAGTACGCGGGCCATTCGCAGCTTCGCGCCCACCGTCAGGAATCCTTCAAGGGCCGCGACTACATCGAAGTGCTCGTGAAGGAACTCGCCGCGCGCAAGATCGAAATCCAGCACCGCATGGGCGTGCAGAAGTTCTTCTTCGACGAAAAGGCGAACAAGGTCGTCGGCGTCGCGGTCGGCAACGGCGAAAAGACCATCACCTGCAGCGCCAAGATGGGCGTCGTGATGGCGACGGGCGGCATCACCGGCACGCCTCAGTCGCTCGACTTCTGGGTCCCGTCCGTCGCCGGCAAGGGCGTCGCGATCGGCGGCCCGTCGAACGACGGCGAAGCGCTCCGCATCGCGGTGCGCGACCTGGGCGTTCCGCTCTCGCACATGCAGTACATCGCGTCCTACCCCTGCGGCATCGTCGTGAACGGCCGCAACGGCCCCTACTGCCGTTGGTGGTTCATCACCGGTCAGGGCGGCATCCTCATCAACAAGAACGGCAAGCGCTTCGTCACCGAACTCGAAGGCATCTGCCACGTGACGCCGAAGTTGGCCGGCAACCCCGACGGCTGCCACTACGTCCTCGCCGACCAGGACACGTGGGAGCGCACGCTCCAGAAGATCAAGCTGGGCGCGCTCGTGGGTCTGCCCTCCTGGACGGCGGAACGCGTTGAAGCCGAATTCGCCAAGGGCGACAACCTCTGGAAGTGCGACACGTTGGAAGAGCTCTGCCAGAAGTCCGGCGTCAACCTCGAAGGCCTCAAGGAACAGATCGCCGTCTGGAACAAGGCCGTCGACGCGAAGAACGACCTCCAGTTCGGCCGCACCGACATGCAGCACAAGCTCGGCAAGGGCCCGTACTACATGATCCGCATGTTCCCGTGGAACAACCTCTCCTGCGGCGGCGTGCGCGTCACGGAACAGTTCGAAGTGCTCGGCTGGGACCTCAAGCCCGTCGGCGGCCTCTACGCTGCCGGTGAAACGGTCGCGGGCGTCCACGGCGCCTTCTACTGCGGCGGCAACGCCTGCGGCTTCGCCCACACGTCCGGCTTCATGGCCGGGAAGTACGTGACGGGCTGGAAGGAAGCGTAACCACGACTTCATAAGCGACAAAAACGTCCGGCCGACGCCATGACCCGTGAGCCGCAGTTGGTCGCTGCGGCCTCCGGGCCCGGCCGGGACCGCACCGACGGGCGAGTTCCTCTCTCTCCTCTCCTTCCTCGTCCGGAGATGCCTTGCAGACGACATGCAGGAGCGGAAGTCCTGTATCCGCTGGCCGCCTCGGTTCCTCACGGAGCCGGGGCGCTTTTTTTTGATGAGCGGCCTCAAGGGGCTGGCGAGCGGGCATGTCCGGCTGCTCCCGTGCGCATCGCAAAAATGCGAGTCGCAAATTTGCGAGTCACACCATGCGACTCGCAAATTTGCGAAACGGCGATGCGCTCGTCGGAGTGCCCGACGGGACGGCCGAAGAAGGAGGGACGTGGTGGGTTTGGAGGATGCGAAGATCGTGATGAGCGTGAAGAACCCGGAGAGCCTCGTCAAAGGCTCCACGGTCCGCACGGGAATCCCGCGCAGACGCCGTCCGGCTCGACCGGTGCGGTCGGGGAAGGCGCTGAGGCTGCTGTGGCTGCTGAGCCCGCGCGCTTCAGCGGGCGCCTTTGCGGCCGCCCTTCTTGAGATGACGAAAAAGCCCGGCGATGTCGGTCGGCCGGGCTCTCGGAAGGTTCCTGCGGAAGGCTTATCGGTCGCGAAGGGCCGGGTTGACCTTCCCCTTGTTGAGCTCGAGGAGTCGGCGCGTATCCGCGGCGAGGTCGGGCATCTTCAGGTTGTCGTAGGCGTTCGCGATCAATTCCAGCGCATCGTCGCGGAACGGCGTCTGCTGGAATTCGGAAACGACGCGCTGGGCGCGCTCGATTGCGGCCACGTAGGCGTGGCGGACGTAGTAGTATTGCGCGGTTTTGAGTTCGTGCTCGGCCTGTGCCAGCACGAGGCCGTGCATGCGGCGGCGGGCTTCCGGCGCGAAGCGGCTCTGCGGATAGCGCAGAACGAGTTCCTTCAACGTGTCGAACGCTTCGCGCGAAGCGTTGGCGTCGCGTTCGGCGAGGTCTTCGGCGGCGAGGATGTTGAACCAGCTGTCGGTTTCGTTGAGCGTCGCGAGCGCCTTCAGGTACATGACGTAGTCGCTGTTGGCGTGGTTCGGGTAGGAGCGCAGGAACCGGTCCGCGGCCTGCACCGCGCCCGGCGCGTCGCCGTCCTTCCACGTCGCGTAGATCAGCTCGATCTGCGCCTGCTGGGCGTACTGACCGAAGGGATAGCGCGCCTCAAGCTTCTGGTAGTAGTCCTTCGCCTGCGTCCAGTTGCTATCATCCAAGGCGATTCGCGCCTCGCTGTAGAGTTTGTCCGCCGACCAGTCCAGCGTCGGGTCCGTCTCCAGACTCTGCAGCCAGGAGCACGATGCGGTCGCAAGCGTGACCGTGACGAGCGCGGCTGCCCGCATGACGAGACGCTTCAAAGGGAATTCCATTTTCATGACCAGTTCTGAAGACGAAATCAAGTTTGCTGATTATAGCGATGGGGCTTCTTCCGAAGAAGAAGCCGCGGACGAGAATTTACCATCATTCATGGTGGAGGGATTTTGGGGTGAGCGCCTCGACAAGGTGTTGGCGTCGCTCATGCCCGAAGTCTCGCGCGCCCGCCTTCAGAAGCTGATTGAAACAGGCGGCGTCGAGGTGAACGGCCGGGTCGTCGAAAAGGTCCGTGAAAAGGTGACGGAGGGGGACGAAATCCAGCTTCTGGAAGAGCCCCGCATCGACGAATCGCTCGCGTACGAGCCCCAGGAAGTCGACTTCGACGTCATGTACGAGGACGACACGATCATCGTGGTCTCAAAGCCCGCGGGCCTCGTCGTCCACCCGGGCGCGGGGAACCCCTGCGGAACGCTTCTGAACGGGCTTCTTCACCGCTACCCGGAACTCCGTGAAGTGCCGCGCGCCGGGATCGTGCACCGCTTGGACCGCGATACGACGGGGCTCATGGTCGTCGCGCGCACCTTGGCCGCGCAGACCAACCTCGTGCGCCAGCTCCAGGAGCGCACCGTGAAGCGCGAATACTGGGCGCTCACGATCGGGACCAGCGCCGCCGACTTCGTCGTCGAAGTGCCGATCGGGCGCGATCCGCGCTCGCGCATCCGCTTCAAGGGTTTCCCCGGCTCCACGGGCGTGCGCGCGAAGCCCGCACGCACCCGCGTGAAGACCGTCGGTTGGAGCGAATTCGAGGGCGTGCCCGTTTCGTGGGTCGCGTGCAGGCTCGATACCGGCCGCACGCACCAGATCCGCGTGCACCTCACCGGCGAAGACCTTCCCTTGATCGGCGACCAGATCTACCGCGGCCGCGCCCCCGGGATCGGCGTCAAGCTCGAAAACATGCTCGACTTCCACCGCCAGGCGCTCCACGCCTCGCGCCTGGGGCTCGTGCACCCGGCGACGGGCGAGCAGATGGAATGGTTCGTGCCGCCCCCTGAAGACATGATCGAATTGATGGAGACGCTCGACTTCGGTCCGTGGGACCGCCCGGTCGACGTCTTCGAGCGTCAGTACTGATTTTTGAACTCTCCGAAATCCTCTTCCCAACAAGAAAACGGTGGAACGATGTCCGAACTCTTCAAACCCGGTCTCGACATGCTCCAGCCCGGCGCCGACTGGCGCGCCGCGGCGCCCGCCAACGTCGACGTGCTCTTCACCTGCCGTGAGGGCGGCGTCTCGTCCGGCCCCTGGGGCGACGAAAACGGCGTGATGGGCCTCAACGTGGGCCCGCACACGGGCGACTTCGCCGCCTGCGTGAAGATGAACCGTCAGATCGTCTCGCAGTTGGTCCCCTCCGACCCGAAGTGGCTGAAGCAGGTCCACGGCACGCGCGTCGTCGCGGCCGAAACGGTCGAGGGCGAGCCCGAAGCCGACGCGGCCGTCTCGATGACGCCCGGCGTCGTCGCCGTCGTGATGGTGGCGGACTGCCTCCCCGTGATGATCGCGGACGCCGAAGGCCGCGCGGTCTGCGCGGTGCATGCGGGCTGGCGCGGTTTGGCCGACGGCGTCGTCCAGATGGGCGTCAAGGCCGTGCGCGACGCCGTGGGCGACGACGACGCCCGCATCGTCGTCTGGCTCGGGCCCCGCATCGGCCCCGAAGCCTTTGAAGTGGGCGAAGACGTCCGCGAGGCGATGAAGGCGAACCTTCCCAACGCCGACGCCGCCTTCCGTGAGGAGAACGGAAAGCTCTACGCCGACCTCGGGATGCTCGCGCGCGAGGCGCTCGGGCAGATGCGCGTCACGGATGCCGACATCTTCGACTGCGGGCTTTCCACCCACGCCGACAAGAAGCGCTTCTGGAGCTTCCGCCGCGACGGCGAGAAGGCCGGGCGCCACGCCGCGATGATCTGGCTGAAGCCCGAAGCGGCCGAAACCGCTCAGGCGTAAGCCGGCCTCGGCGACGTTTTGTTGTAGGATCGGGGCCCGACGGCCCCGATCCCCATTTTCCAAAGGGCCGGAACATCCGGACAAGACCCCGAAATCCCCAAACAAACCATCCACACCCCACACAACAACCGACCCAGATCACCATGACGATTTCTCCTTCCCGCCGCATTCCCGTCGTCGGCTTCGTCTCGCTCGGCTGCCCCAAGGCTTTGGTCGACACCGAGCGGATCATCACGCACCTGCGCGCCCGCGGCTACCGCATCGGGCGCACGTACCACGACGCCGACCTCGTGATCGTCAACACCTGCGGCTTCATCGACGCCGCGGTGGAGGAGAGCCTCACCGCCATCTCGGAAGCGCTCGCTGAAAACGGCCGCGTGGTCGTCTGCGGTTGTCTGGGCGGGCGCACCGACGCCGACGGCGGCAACTTCATCGCGAAGCGCCTCCCGAAGGTGCTGGGCGTCACGGGCCCGGACAGCGTCGACGAAGTGATCGCGATGGTGGAGGCGCACCTGCCGCGCCCGCACGATCCGTGGGACGACCTCGTCCCGGCGGCGGGCGTGAGGCTCACGCCCAAGCACTACGCGTATCTCAAGATCAGCGAAGGGTGCAACCATCACTGCAGCTTCTGCGTGATCCCGAACCTGCGCGGGACGCTTGTGAGCCGTCCGATCGGCGAGATCGTCCGCGAGGCGGAGAACCTGAAGGAAGCGGGCGTGAAGGAACTCCTCGTCATCAGTCAGGACACCGCGGCCTACGGCGTCGACACGAAGTACAAGCTCGACTTCGCGGGCGGACGCCCGACGAGGACGCGTTTGCTGGAGCTCTGCAAGGAGTTGGGGCGCCTCAACCTCTGGACGCGCCTTCACTACGTCTACCCGTACCCGTCGGTGGACGACATCGTGCCCTTGATGGCCGAAGGCCTCATTCTCCCGTACCTTGACGTTCCCTTCCAGCACGCGCACCCGCGCGTCTTGAAGGCGATGAAGCGTCCGGCCTCCGCGGAAAAGAACCTGGAGCGCATCGCCGCCTGGCGCGCGGTCTGCCCCGACATCACGATCCGCTCGACCTTCATCGCCGGGTTCCCGGGCGAAACGGAAGAGGAGTTCGAGTACCTGCTTGACTTCCTGCGCGAAGCGCGCCTGGACCGCGTGGGGTGCTTTGCGTACTCACCCGTCGAAGGCGCCCAGGCGAACGAACTCCCCGGGGCGCTCCCCGACGAGGTCCGCGAAGAGCGCCGCCACCGCTTCATGGAGGTGCAGGCGGAGATTTCGCGTGAGAAGCTTGCTGAGAAGATCGGGAAGACGTTGGAGGTCATCATCGACGAGCCCGAAGACGAAGACGGCGTCGCGGTCGGGCGCACCAAGGCGGACGCCCCCGACATCGACGGCGTCTGCTACGTGACGACGGACCGCCATCTCACCCCCGGCGACATCGTGCGCGTGCGCATCACCGCGAACGAAGAGCACGACCTGATCGGCCGCGAGGTGGTGGAATAAGGTTCTTCGGGAGAGATTCCTGAAAGAACGTCCGGTACCGCGGTCACCCCGGTGCCTTCGAAGAAGAGGTGCTCGGTCTGCAACATTTGCTTGCAGGCGGGTACCTCTTTTTTCAGGTTCGAAGGACGGGGTTTCCCCGAAGTCCGGTAAATTCATTCAACCGAATTTTTCCATTTCATAGAGGATGCCAAATGAGCTTCACGCGCTTCAACGCCGCCCGTGCGACCGAATCCTGTTGTCAGGTTCGGCCCGCGTGCGTGCGCGCGTCCTCTATCGAAGGACCCGCTCCCGGGCTGATGTGGTGAAGCGGCTCCCTTGAGGGAGTCTCAACACATCGGCGGACCGGAGAGGTGAATCCTTCCGACAGGGCGTCGACTCGCACGATCGAGTCGGCGCTTTTTTCATTGGTGCCCGTCCCCAGGCAGAAGGGACGGCGGCGCCGCCGGAAGAGGGTGGTCGACGCGGTCGGGCCGAAGACGCTGCTTTCCTTGTCTTTGACTTTTCTCCCGTTTTTTTGAACAACGACAACCACTTTTCTTTCGGAGATTTCCAACATGAACTCGAACACGAACACCACCGCCCTCAACGTCTTCTCCCGCCGCAGCGTGGTCGCCATGGGCTTCGCCGCGCTCGCGGGCGCGGCGGTGCTTGCGGCCGGTCTTCCCGTCAACGCCCAGGCGGCCGAACGCACCGTCAAAATCGGCACCGAGGGCCTCTACGCCCCCTTTTCCTTCCGCACCGCGGCAGGTGAATTGACGGGCTTCGACGTCGAAGTCGCCCGCGAAGCCGCGAAGCGCGCCGGCGTGAAGCTCGAATTCGTGGCGGCCCCGTGGGATGCGCTGATCGCGGCGTTGGACGCCAAGCGCGTCGACGCGGTCTTCAACCAGGTCGTGGTGAACGACGCCCGCAAGGCGAAGTACGCGCTTTCGTCCCCGTACCTTGAAGAGCGCGGCGTCGTCGTGGTGAAGGAAGGGACGGCGAACCCGCCCGCGTCCTTCGAGAACCTGAAGGGCCGCAAGGTGGCGGGCGTGCCGTCTGCGAACTGGGTCGTGGCGGCCGCGAACGCGGGCGCCCAGATCCTCCCCGTCAAGGAGGGCGCGCAGGCATTTTCGCTCGTGGCCACCGGCCGCGCCGAAGCGGCGGTGAACGCCGAGAGCGCGTTCGAAGCCTACAAGAAGGCGCAGCCCCGCGCGAAGCTGGTCGTCGCAAAGAGCGTCGACGCGGAACGCGTCGCCGGTCTCTTCCGCAAGGACGACGCGGCGCTCGCCGAAGCGTTCGGGAAGGCCATCGATTCGATGAAGGCCGACGGCACGATCGCCAAGTACGCCGAACAGTTCCTCCAGCCCAAGGAATAAGCCACGGAAACTCTGAGCCCCCGAACAGACGCAGTACACGAAGAAGACATCATGGATCCGATCAGCTATCTCCAGAACCTCACCCACGCCGGCCTCGTGAGCGAACGCGCCGCGGACGTCGCGACGCTGATGGGGGAGGCCTTCACCGAGCTCCTCATTCCGGTGATCGAACTCACGATCCCCTTGGCGGCCGTGAGCTTCGCGCTGGGGCTGGCGCTGGCGGTGGTGTTGGCCCTCGTGCGCATCAAGGAAGTTCCCGTCGCGACCACCCTGGCCGGGTTCTTCATCTGGTTCGTGCGCGGGACGCCCATGCTCGTGCAGCTCTTCATCGTCTTCTTCGGGCTCCCGGGGTTGGGGCTCACGGTGGATCCGATTCCTTCGGCGATCCTCGTCTTCACGGCGAACGTCGGCGCCTACGCGTCGGAAATCCTCCGCGGCGCCATCCCGAAGGGGCAGTGGGCCGCGGGGCGTTCGCTCGGGTTGACGGAAGCGGGCGTCATGCGCTTGATCGTCCTTCCGCAGGCGATGCGCACCGCCTTCCCCGCGCTCGTCAACACGCTTCTGGGCCTCATCAAGGACACGAGCTTGGCGTCCGCCGTCACGGTCGTGGAGATGTTCATGGCGGCGCAGTTGGCGGCGGCGCGCACGTTCGAGCCCTTCTGGCTCTACATGGAGGCGGCCTTCATCTATCTGATGATCTCGACCGTGGTGGCCGCCGCCGGGGCGGCGCTGGAGAAGCGCCTCGCGCTTCCCGGGCGCTGACCGGAGCGCCCGGAAGAGACACGGGAGAGACACGGGAAAGGCTCGGGGGCGGGCGTTTCGGCGAAACACCGCAAAACCTCTTCCGGCAAAGACGAACGGACGAAGCGTGAACGTTTCGTCCGTTCAAATTTTCCGTAGAATCCACGCATTCGCGGTGGGAGAAGAACACCCAAGGGGTTCTTCTCCATCGCGTAAAGCCTCCGCCTTAGGAAAGCGGCTTCGGGGACGTCGGCCCCAACCGTGAGGCCTCTTTCCTAACTCAACATTACGGAGGCCCACATGGCTGACGACAACCGTACGGTGAGCGTCGACGCGCTCACCCCCGCCGAGATCACCGATAAGGTGCTCTCGGTCGCCCGCGTCAAGGCGAACCTTCCCTTCGCGCGGCAGCTCCCGCTCACCTTCCTCGCGGGGGTCTACATCGGCCTGGGCGCGATCTTCTGCGCGCTCTTCCAAGGCGATGCCACGCTCTCCTATTCCGTTCAGAAATTCATGGCCGGGGCGGTCTTCTCGCTCGGGCTCTCGCTCGTGATGACCGCCGGGGCGGAACTCTACACCGGGAACACGATGATGGCGGCGGGCGCCGCCGACGGGCGGATCTCCTGGGGCGAGACCGTCATGAACTGGGTGCGCGTGTGGGTCGGAAACGGCTTGGGGGCGGTGGCGCTGGCACTCGTCGTTTGGCTCTCGCACGCCGCCGAAACCGGCACCGCGGGCGTGGGCTTGATGACGATCGCCGCCGGGAAGATGAGCGCCCCCTGGTGGACGGTCTTCTGGAAGGGCGTCCTCTGCAACCTGCTCGTCTGCCTCGGCGTCTGGATGGCCTACGCGGGCCGCAGCGTCGCCGACCGCTGCGTGGGCGTGCTCCTTCCGGTGGCGGCCTTCGTCGCGCTCGGCTTTGAGCACTGCGTCGCGAACCTCTTCTTCCTTCCCATGGCGCTTTTGCTCAAGGCCTCGGGCTTCGCGCCCGAAGGCGTCAACCTGGAGGCCATTCAGTTCTCGGCCCTTTGGGTGAACCTCTCCGCCGCCACGCTCGGGAACACGGTGGCGGGCGCGGGGTTGGCGCTTCTCTACCGTCAGGCATACGGCAAGAGGGCGGCGAAGTAGGCGAAGTAGGCGAAGCCTGCGAAGCAGGGCGCAGACCCTCGTCTTTCGAATCCATTCAGACATCGGCCCGGACGGCGACGTTCGGGCCGATGTCTTCTCCGCGCCTGCATCAGGACTTTTCGGCCGCATTTTCTTCCGACGGTCCGGAAGATTCCCCGGGTCTTTGACGCGGGTGAAGGCGTCGGCCAACGGAACGCGGCACAATGTCGCCTTCCCACTCACCCCAAACGTCCAAGGAGACCGCATCCGATGCGCGCAACGAATCCCGGCATGGTACCCGACAGCCCGTTCCTGAAGCCGCTCACCGACGAGCAGCTCGCGTTCTTTGAAACCTTCCCGAAGGCGGAGCTTCACTGCCACCTTCTGGGCACGATCTCGAAGGAAACGTTCCTCGACCTCGTGCGCGAATCGGGCGCGCCGGTGACGGAAGAGGAAGTGAACGAGTTCTACACCCGCGGCGAGAAGCCCGTGGGCGTGCTGCGCATCTTCCGCGCGCTCGAAGCCCACATCCTCAAGGACCCGGCGATGCTGACGCGCATCACGATCGAGCACTGCGAACGCGCGCGCTCCCACGGCGTCCTCTACACGGAACTCTTTTGGAACTGGACGGGTCTGAAGCACTTCTACGGTTTTGAAGCCGGTCAGGCCGCGATCATCGAGGGTCTCAAGATTGCCGAAGAACGCTTCGGCATCAAGGGCCGCCTCATTCCCGCGATCGACCGCGAAGCGCCCCCTGAGGACGCCGTCGAGTTGGTCGAAGAAATGATCGCCCACCGCGCCCCCGAGACGATCGGCCTCGGGATCGACTACCGCGAAACGCTCCACGAACCGGAAAACTTCTGGAAGGCCTTCAGGATGGCGAAGGAAGCCGGCTTCGAGATCACGATCCACGCGGGCGAGTTCGGCGAACACTTCCGGAACGTCGAAACCGCGGTGGAACTCTGCGGCGCCGACCGCATCGACCACGGCTACACGATCACGGACGCGCCGGAATTGATGGCCGAGTATGCGAAGCGCGGGATCATCTTCTCCGTGGTGCCCACCAACTCCTACTACCTGCGCACCTTCACGGACGAAGAGTGGGCGGAACGTCACCCGACCCGCGCGATGGCGAAGGCGGGTCTTCGCATCTATCCGAATTCGGACGACCCGACGATGCACCACGTCACGGTCGCGGAATCCTGGCGCCTCATGTACCAGTTCCTCGACTTCTCGATCGCGGACCTGCGCGCGATGATCGAAGCCTCGATCGACGCCGCCTGGACGACCGACGAGGAGAAGGCCGCCTGGCGCGCCGCGTGGCTCCCTGAATTCGACCGTCAGGCGAAGGCCTGCGGCCTCGCGTAAGGCTTCCGGCCGGGCTGCGCCCGGCCCCGGTCTCCGGCATTCGACGCCCGTACGGGCCGTTCCCCGAAGGAACGGCGCGGCGGGCGTTTGCCTTGGCGGGGAACGATGGGGCGGGAAGTGGTTGCTCCCGTGCGAAAACGCGCCGGAAGCTCTTGAAAACTCAAGAGAAACCCCGAAAACAGAGCGCCTCCCGGCTCAACTTCGTTCGGGGAGAGGCCTGCCGTGCGGTATCATGCTCAAACCTGTGACACAAGGAGACCGCGCGGGCGTACGGAGCTTCTCAAAGACCGCCGCGCCCGTTTGGGGCTTTTCAATGACGATTTCCCGCAGCACGCTCGCCGCCGCCCTCGCGTCGGCCCTGATTCCTCTTTCGGCTTCGGCCGTTTCGCTCGGCGACCTGACGGTGGAGAGCCGTCCCGGGGAACCGCTCGACGCGGTGCTCATGATCGACGACGTCGACATGACGGTCTCGCCCCTCTTGGTGCGCGTGGCGCCGCCCGCCACGTACCTCCGCGAAGGCGTGCAGTGGCCCGAACAGGCCCAGGATCTGAGGATCACGAAGGACCGCGCCACCTCCGGCGTCTCGGTTCGCGTGGTGGGGGATGAAAAGCTCGACGGCACCTTCCCGCTCCTGATTGAATTGAACGCCGGCGGTGCCGTCACCGTCCGTCAGTACGAAATCAGCGCCGTCGACGGCGTCTTCCGCGTGACGCCCGTGGCGGAGCGCACGACCGTGAGACCGGCCTCCGAAGTCGACGCCGCGGACGCCAAGGCCGAGGCCGAAGAGGCGAAGACGGCCGACGCCAAGGAAGCGAAGGCCGAGCAGAAGCCCCGCCGCCGTCAGGGCCGCTGGGCGCCGCTCGTGGTGCGGGAATACGTGGCCGAGCACGGGTTCGACGCGTCGAAGCCCTTCAAGGTCGGCCGCGACATGACGCTCTGGTCGATCGCGAAGCTCTATCACCCGGGCTACGCCGGGGCGACGATGGAGCAGACGCTGGCCGCCTTCATGGAGAAGAACGCGCAGGCGTTCCCGTCCGGGGACGCTTCGAGCCTCACGGTGGGTGCGGAGCTCGTCCCGCCCACGGCGGACGAAGTCTTCTCGATCGACCCGGAAGAAGCCTTCCGCAAGATCCGCGGGAACGAAGCCGTCCCGCCCGTCACCGCGCAGCTCATTGAAGCGCAGAAGCGCTCACGCGCCTTCGCGGCGGAGGTCGCCAAGGTTCAGCAGGCCGAACGCGACGCGGGCCGTGGTCCCGACGCGGCTGCGGCCGCTGGTGCGGCGCTCCTTGCGGCCGCGCCCACGAAGGCGGACGCCGCCCAGCGTACGGACGAGACCGCGGGTGAGACGACCACTGCCGCGACGGCCTCGACGACCACGGGGGCGGTCGAGCAGATGGCCGTCCCGACGACGCTTCCTGCGGAAGCCTCCGTCGGCGCCGACACGACTGCAACGACTGAAGGGGCCGCCGCCCCCGCGGGCGCCGCCCAGGAGGAA
>OGHV01000167.1_pt1 | contig 49848 bp, 68 predicted proteins | sample 1571551 | NCBI WGS metagenome assembly OGHV01 (sample SAMEA2581960, study PRJEB24529) | metagenome | biome: Human gut stool | place: China | collected 2011 | reverse complement strand
AGTCCTCCCACTTCCGGCCGAGGTGGGAGGAATCATAAAGTATTGTGAGATTTTAAACATATCATGAACCTATTGTTAGTATTATTGTATCTTTAGGCATTAGAAATAGTAATAGTAGCATCATCTGATAGGTTTATTATCCACATATTAGCGTATGTTGAATTTGTTCTCACTATTAAGCCATTCTCGTCTGCTGATTCGTATGTAACCAAACGACCGTAAATATTACTCATAAAATAATATGGACTTGACTCTGTTTTGTGTATAAAAAAAAGTTGTGGTCCTTCGGATTTAGTATTATGATACGCAACTACAAGTACAACTCCATTTGCTTTACTAATTTCTATCTTTTTCAGAGCATTCTCAGGACTGAAGGATGCTTTCTTTATATACCCTTCCTTCAAAGGATTTCCCAATTTAGGTATTCTCGTTATAAGTCCTCCCACAACTGCTGCTAAGTCCTCTTTACTGATACGAATTGAGTTACCATTTGCATCTAGGGCACGTACCCATTTGCAATCGCTTTGCTGCGTCAATGCGCTTTCTTGTTTGTCTGCCATAATCGTTATAATTTGATGTTAATAATTATTCTACTTTTTGTGCTATCGAAGGAACTTGTGCCAAATCATATACAAGCACACCACCATTCTGTATAGCTAAATAAATTATACCATTTTCAAGATAATATTTATCTTTTTCAATACTAGTTTCTCCTTTAACGTATGGATAAGGATTTTCAAGACTTCCGTCAGGCTCGATAGGCTGTGGTTCTATTGGTTCTTCACCGCCTTCTTGATCTGTTTGAACTGCCACTACATACTGGTCAACTAAATCTGCTAATGTATAAGATAACGCTATGCCACTATCTCTTGTACATAGATATAATATACCATCTTCTATGTAATATTTACCTTCGAACAGCTCCATGTTCTTTTTCCATTCTATCGGATCATCAATAGAACCGCTCGCTTCAATTTGAACAACTTTATACAAAGATTCAGTACCACTATCAGGCTTCCATTCTTTTGAAAAAGTATGTGCCTTTATTACCTCATACAGATTTTCTCCATATTGGAATCGAAATTCTATATTTGCATCTTTTCCTATAAGGTTTTCCCATAATGGGAAATAAGCTTTCATTTCCAATGCTTGCTCTACAGTAAAGAAAGATTCATTTATTCTTTCAGATATAGTATTTTTAAGAGTTTCAACCTTTTTCAAATAATTATAATTCACCTCATCTGGTTCATATATAATATTTTCCTCTTCCATTTGAGCTTTTTTAGACTCAGGGATTTCCATCCAGTTTGCAGCTTCATCAATAGAAGCTATTAACATACTTTTCTCGAATTTTCTTTCATTGAATGACACCTCTCCACTCTGAGTGAGGAAGCATCCGTTACTTGCTTGTAGTATCATTTTTTCTTGCTTTTTCAATCATGTTATCAATAGCATCAATAAAACGTGGATTCCCGAACCTGGAATATTCCTTAATCAGTTCCACTTCTTTCTCATCATATTCTTCTTCACCATCTGAATTGTATATCTTACGGCACAATTCAAGCGAAGCAACTCCTCTTCCCGATGCGTAGATAGCATCGGCAAACATTTCTCTTACATCTTCCACTGCTTCCGTGACGCGTGAAAGACCGTTGAAAACGTGTAATTCTTTAAAATTCAGTTTCATGATTATGATATTTTATAACAAATTCCGTTTCTGAAATAAAGAGTTTTTGAATACCCATTTGGAGGCACATATTCTGCGGTACCTGTAAATCCTATATATGAATTACTTCCATCACTCATATATATTCTATTGGAACCAATAGATGTTGTAATGGAACCGGAAGATATTGTAAGTGAAGAAGGGGTTAATTTTGCTGATAAATCAACTCTTGAAATACCTATCTCATGAGGATATATAGTAACATTCTCATAATCGTTGTCCAACAATGTTAATTTACAAGACTTAAATCCGTTATGATTAAAAAACTCCCAATAAGACAATAGTAAATTACCACTAATCAATCCTATTGATTTAGCTCCAGAATCTATTATAATCCTTTCACCATTTGCATCTCCTGCAGTAAGAGAACCGGTAAAAGTTCCTGTAGCTCCTTTCAACTCACCAGAAAAAGACCCGCTCGTAGCTACGACTTCACCTTGTATGTGTGCTTTTGTAGCATACATCTCACCAGATTCTGTCACACGGAAGGGAGCAGAAGCACGATTCTCGTAAGTGCTTCCGGCAAAAATACGCACAAGGCTACCTGAATTGCTTCCTGTCATACCTGCAGTAACCGTACCGTTATCTTTCTGTATAAGCAGGTCGTTTCCCTGAAACAACTGAATCTTTGCGTTTTTGGCAATTATCAATGAAGTAAAGATAGCCCCTACGTTTAATCCAAATTTTTCCCAATACGAAGTATTAGCATAGGTGATACTAGACGATGCGACATGAGTCAGCTTACATCTGTACGCATCCCAACCAGTTTCTACTGCATCATTTCTAACCAATACCACATCAATATATCTTATAGGCAAACTTCCGTCAGTAATATTGCTGTCGTTTCGGTATTCAGTACCTATAGTCCATTCACTATCACGTACAACACATCCGTCAATTCCTTGTTTACCATCCTGACCGTCTACTCCATCCTTTCCATCTTCACCTTTTTCTCCCTTCTCGCCTTGTTCTCCTTTTTCTGTAAGAACATCGTATTCAGAAGTATTCATTTCACCAGTGAGGATGTACCCGCTGTTCGTTTTCAAACGGTTTCCTGAGCTGTCAATCAGCGTAAACAATGGGGGATTGTATGTGGCAACTTTGGCAACATAAGAGCTTCCTGCCATTGTGACAACACCCATTTTCGGAACAAGTAACCCATTATACCAAGACCCTAAATTAGTATATCCTTCTCCTTGCTCTCCCTTTATCTTCGTCCATGAGTATTTCCTGTAATCGGTAGAGTCATTCTGCTGAAAATCTGTATATTGTCCTATATACGATTTATTAGTAGAATCTGACACACTAAAATCTACAGAGCCATCAGAGCTGTTAGAGTAAGCTATATGCAAGTAAGAGGTTTGACCGTTTTCACCGTTTTCCCCAGCTATACCCTGTTCTCCTTTTTCTCCTTGCGCTCCTTCAAAACGTGACCATTTATATTTTGTATAATCACTGCTGTCCTGTTCAGTGAAATCTACGTAAGTACCAATATATGTAGACGGTACTTCCGTCATAGGATTTCCGTTTGAGTTCACAGAGTATTTAATATGGAAATAAGATGTCCTTCCGTCTTCACCTTTTTCACCTTGAATGCCCTGCTCACCTTTCTCTCCTTGAAGTCCTTGTATGCCTTGAGCACCCTGCTCACCTTTAATCTTAGACCATTTGTAGTCGGATGGTTTCGTGCTGTCATCCGGATTCAAGTCTGTCAATACACCGATGTAATCACCTGAATCTTCACCATTGTTTCCTGTGAACGTAGAACCTCCATCGTTGGAATATTTTATATGAAGATAATAGGTTTTTCCATCTGCACCATTGTATCCAGGTATACCTTGTTCTCCCTTCTCACCTTGTAGCCCCTCAAATCTCGCCCAAGCATATTTAGTATAATCATCACTATCGGTCTCTTCAAAATCTACGTATGTTCCGATATACTTGCTCGGAGTTTCTGACATTGGGTAACCATTTTCATTCTCGGAATACTTGATATGAAAATATGATGTTTTGCCATCTACTCCATCTTTCCCTGGTATTCCGTCTTTACCGTCTGCTCCCTGCAATCCATCAATACCATCCTGACCTTTTTCAGCTATGATGTCATATTCCTCTGTATTATATTCACCTGTTAATATGTAACCTTTTTCGGACTTAATACGATTACCATCGTTGTCTTTTAAAGTCCACATAGGTGGATTTGTAGTTGCTACTTTTGCGGCAAAAGAGTTGCCACCCATTGTAACAACGCCAAGATAAGGTACAACCAGGCCTTCATACCATTGTCCCAATAAAGAGATACTATCGCCTTTATCACCTGTATCGCCCTTATCTCCTTTGTCGCCTTGTTCTCCTTTGAATCTACTCCAAGTATAATCATTAGGGTCACTACTTTCAGTCTGCGATTCTTTGTTAACAGCAATACCTATATACTTTGTGCTTTCATTTGGCTGCTGATACATAGGATTTCCGTTAGCATTATCAGAATAAGCTATCCATGTATAATAGGTCTTTCCGTCTGCTCCAACTTCACCAGGTACTCCCTGTTCTCCTTTAATGTCTGACCATATATAATCTTTTTGATTATTGCTTTCTAGAGGTGTTTCCTTATTATACGCAAAACCAATAAATGACTTGCCTGTAGGGTCGTTGGATATACCATTACCTTCGGCATCATCTGCATACATTATCCAAGTGTATAATGTTTTACCGTCTACACCGTCTTTACCTGGCACACCGTCAAGACCATCCTTTCCGTCTGTACCGTCTGCTGCGATAAGTTGGTATTCTGCATTGTTGATTGTACCAGTGAGAATATAGCCGCTTTCTGACTTTATTCGATTACCCTGATTATCAAGTAATGTGTAATATGGTGGATTGTATGTACCTTCTTTTTTCGTGCACATGAAAGTAGCATTCCCCATTCGGACAATACCCAAGTATGGTACAAACAGACCTTCGTACCAACCACCCATATTAACAACAGATTCTCCTGCTGGCCCTTGTATCACTCCTGCATCATTCCATTCTGTGCCACTCCATACCCACAAATGCCCTTGTATAAGGTATCCATCGCCAACTTGATTGTCTCCTTGTGGAAGCTCTGACGGGTCATTTTTGCTGCCTAGAATGCGGAATGATGTACCGTCTTGTCCTGCTTCTCCCTTTGATACTTCCAACAACCAGTTAGGATTACTTTCAGAAGGCTCGGTGTTTGTTCCGTCCTCATTAACGCACAGCCATATACAACCGTTATGCGATACACGGTCGTAATAATAATACTGAGTATTGTTATTCCAAGCTCCACGGTCGTTAGCGGTGATAACCGGTGTTCCATCTGGTTTTACCTGTGTAATGGTTCCGGTAAAATACACGCTATTGGTATACTCAGAGTATCCTTCCATATTCATACCGAATACATTAAGGTTACTTAAATCGCCACTTTGTTTGGCAATATTTGCAACCCCGATTTCCCATGTATTCTGCTTCCAGAGATGTCGTGTATAGGTACGAGTTTCGTAAACAGAAGTCTGACGGTCTGTACGACTAATACTACCGTATGCCACAAAGTTCATCATCTCGAACGGATCGAATGAGAATTTCCATCGTTCTGACACAGGGCGAAGCTGATACTTGAACTGCTCGTTCCTGTCACCCATCACCTCGGTAATCGTGAAATAAACAGTACAGAACCCGGCAAATGTCCGATTTCCACGGCTGTCATCCGTATCTTCAGTGGCATTGTCAGAAGACGTAAGCGAATGGAATATACCCATACAGATGTCACCAACAGCCACTGCTCCGATTTCTCCCTCTTCCAGTTTCAGTGTACATATTCTGGATTCCGTATCAACCGATTCGATAATACCAGCACCAGGTGCACGCCATTTGTCTCCAACCTTCACATCTACTCGGTTATATCTAAGCTCCGGTGTCTCAATAAATCTTCTGGATGTAAGGGATTCTACTTCTGCATTTCCGTTGTCGTCAATTTTCGCTCCGAAACCGGTAAGACCAGACGCAAAACCATTTTTCCCGAAAACTGCTCCAGCACGGAATAATGCCGTCTGCAAGAATGTAAGCACTCCTATAACGGTGTCATTGAACTTTTTTGAGACAAACTCAACTCTTGAGCGCAAAGATGAAAACACATTGCTGTCAGAAGGTGCAGTCGAGTCGTTTACTTTAATTACATACACGCCGCTACCTCCACCTGTATAAGTCTGTCCTTTATAGGTGAGTGAATCCACCTTATCCTCAATCTCTCCGATACGCGAGTAAGGCATGCTTTCACCGATGGTGTAGATCGGGCTATCCCAAGGAACATCAAGATTCATTTCCCAACCCAGGACACGTGAGATACGCCCACTTTCGAAATAGGTATCATCCACGAGGTTGATTCTTTGACCAAACTCAAATGTTCGTGAGACTAAATCCTCTTTTACCCATGAACTTCTAAGAGTAGTAGGGTAGGTGCCATCATCTTTATTTACTTTATCAGCATACTTCTGTGCTTTCTCTTTCAGTTCTTGCTCGGCTTCTGGAATATATTGGTCGGAAACGAGTTGGATGTCAAATCCGGATAAGATATATTTGTCTCCATCAACCGGAAACATAATCTCATCAGGAAGCATTCGCCCATAGTCATCATTCCTGACAATCTCCCAAAGCTGCTCGCCGCGAGTCTCGTCCTTCGGGGTGGGATTGAAGATGACTCCGAATTCCATGCCGTTCAGCTTTCCGGACTGGAATCTGATTTTCAGTTCTTGGCCTTCGAGGATATACTCTTCCTTGAACTCAAGCCCGGTGTCCTTGTAGCGGTAGTAAGTGACGGTTTCTTTTGTACCGTCCTCATTCTCCACTTCTTCAGTGCGTGTGTGTACATCGGATAAAGTACCTACCCGTCTGGGATAGACATCATCGAACACCACTACGTCCTCAATGGCCTCTTCTTGCGACATCCCTTCGTATGCGTCTATATAGGGAGTGTCAGCCGGAAGCATCAGACGTTTCTGTACCACGCCATTGATTACTGCCTGCTCATCGGTGGGCCGGTAGTTAGTGGGTATGTTCTTGGTTGAGCCGAACGCATAGATGCGGGTGGCATAAGTGCCCTGGCTTTCGCTGCGGGTGATGCGCGACGCCTCGACACCACGCTCGATTTTAACGGCATCCCCGAACTCATTTCGCCCAAAATGAATCACGTTGTCCGTTATCCAGCAATCGCAGTTCCACTTATCCTCACCCGCCATAGAGAACAGGGCATCCAACAGGTTCATGTTGTCGTAGGTCATTGCTACAGCCTTGTTATCTACGGTATCGTCTATGCTGAATGTGAAGTCTGAACCCCGGTAAGTGTACCCCAATGATTTCAGATTACGGAGAAACACGCCCAACTGCACGTCAAGGGATGCAGTTAGCGACCATGACGCTTCGCTACCTGCCTGTTCAGGTGTGTATTTGAAAACCTTGTTCTTCCACTTCCAGTAGTAGGCATCCAGCCTTAATTCGTAATCATATCCCCCAGTAGAAGTGTTGTAGGTGGGCTTCTGAATGTCGGTAATCTCGTAGATTTTAGCCAGCTTGCCGCCAAGCGATTCATCCAACGCTCCAGCCAGGTCAACATAATCACCAATTTTGAACGGAATGGGAGAGGACACCGAGAAGGGAAGGATTATATAATCCTCTTTCATCAGTGTAAACTTTCCTTTTGCCCCTTTGTTGATAGGGGTGGAGAACCTTGTCTTTCCGTATATGTCCTTAATTTCAATCATATCCCCAAAGTTCATAAATAGAAAATGGAAGCCCTAAAAATCCGGACTTCCATTTGAAACAATAAAGGAAATGTTTGTTATTCGCTTCTATCCATGGGATTCGGTTCGCAAAACTTACTTGAAACTTTACCGAAACGCCTGTCAATACTCAACCCGTAAGAGATGCTTTTCCCCAGGTAAACCAGCTTGTAGACTTCGCTCCCAAGAGCGGGGATTTTGATGTTTACGACTCCCTTCTCCAGTTCTGACTGAAAGGCTTTCTTCTTTGTCCGATAGTCACCTTCTGAGTCTCCTTCTATGGTGAACTGGAGAGTGATTTCACGCGATGCTACTTTTGCATTGTCGGTTATTATTCGCTTCCCGTGCTCCAGACGGCTCTCATCTTCGATGTAGTCTTTCATCAGGTTGAATCCGTCGATAGCATCGAGAAAACCGTCACCCATGCGGACACCCCATGTGCTCCAGGCATCCTTCCCGTTAATAAATAAATCTCCTGTCATAGTCTTGCTGTATTACGTTTCACCTCGGCGATGTCAGCCTGCATCTGTTTGATAGGTTTGACAATTTCGCCAGTGTTCTCTCTGATTTGCTGTAACTCCAAATAGGAATTGGCCAGGATGGTACGTGTCTCGTCGGCAATGTTGTACAGACCGGTCACTTGTGATGTCAAGGAACCGATGGAGCCTCGCAGTTCGGTAATAGCTATCGTTTGCTGCTGTTCTGCCGTCTCAATACGAAGATTGGACTCATATACGGCTGTAAACCGTCCGCTCAGTTCCCCGGCATCCTCGTGCGTCATTTCCGTACCGAATCCGCGGCTGGAGGCCGACTGCTGGGAACTGCTGCCAGCCTTGTCGTATCCGGTAGCTGCGGCAAGTTCATCCCGTAGTTTCAATGCTTCATTCACGTACCCCATATATTCGTTTTGGAGTGAATTACGTTCACTCTCACTCAGGTTTCCGTCCTTCATACTTTCACCGAATCTGTTCCACCAGTCTTCCAGCTTCTGGCTGTACATGTTACCGATTTTATCTGAAAGCATGGCACGCATAAAGTATTCGGATAGGTTATCCGCAAAATCTTCCGCCGAGGCATCCATATCCATGAGAGTATCTATGAAACTGTCATACATGGAATCAAAACTTATTCCGGTAAGCTGTTCGAAAAGACCCTCTTTCAGTTCTTCGAGGTTTCCAGCCAGATCTGCATATTCACCGAGTGCATCAACGACAGCATTTCCATAGCCTCCTTTCCCTGAATCAGCCATTTTCTGCCACAAGTCTACATTCTGACGTAATAAGTCCATCTGCTCCGGAGACATCTGCCACAAGGAATCTGTACCTGTGAACTCTGCCATGACATTTTCCCGAATCCATTGTATGTCACTTTCCGACCAGCCCATGTAATAGGCCCAGCTATGATGCTTACTGTGATAGCCAGCATTGGCCTGCGCTTTTGAAAGGACATTCTTGTTGTATTCCTCCTGATACTTGATGGCTTTATTGTACTCTGCTACGGATTTCTCACTTCCTTTGCTGGACTTCATTTCTTCTGTAAGGGATTCGATGGCAGACTGCAGCTTTTCGTTTCTGTCCGTGAGTCTGTTGATGGTATCCTGCACCTCTTTTTCGTTTCCTCCAATACCGAAGAGTTTGCTGAATCCGCCGAAAGTCAGGGTATCCCATATTCCACCTACAGACTTAAAGACACTACTGAATATGTTACTGACGAAACCATCCAGCCCCTGCGTCCCGATGGCATCTAAAAGAGAAAATGCAGCTCCAATCATACCTCCAAGTTTCTCGCTCTCTTCTGCAAATATGTCTACTATATTTCCGGCCAAATCACCGACCTGAGAGAGGGAAATTTCAGAGTTTGAACCAAGCTGGGTAATGACGTTTGACAATGTGACAAGGTTGCTTGTCGTTTTATCTGTCGACTTTTGTACATTGACCTGAGCGTTCTGCTGTCTTTTCTGGGCATCATTCAGTTTCTTCGTGGCCGCTTCCTTCTGTGCATCTGTTCCGCTTCTCATGGCTTCGTTGTATTCCTCCTTAGCTTGTGACAGCTCTTCCTGTGCCTTGGCCAATTCGCTTAACTGTTCGGGTAGGTCGGCCAGCAATCCTCCTTTATCGATAAGAGTTGACTGGATGTTGCTCAACGCCTCGTCAATGACCTTCTTCTGGTCAACAGCCATGTTCTTGTATTCTTCGGAGTTTTTGAAATCCCTAAGCTGCTGTTGTACTTTGTTCAGGGACTCTTTGGATACCTTGTCCAAGTCACCGAAGATAAGTTCCCAGTTGATTCCCTGTTTCAGCTTCTCAAGATCAAGAGAGGAGAGAGTTTTCTCCATTTCTTTCTGGAGTATATCTTTATCTCCCTGAGTAGTGGCCTCCGAAATTTTACGGCTGTACTCGTCGATTATTGCCTGCTTTTTTTGCATAAACGTGCCGTAGTTTTTCAGGTAGCGTTCGTTGGCCTCGATTTCATCTTTTAACTGATCGTTTACTTGCTTATTCTTCGCATTGTCGTAAATACTGTTAAACATGGAAATGTCAACAGTAACAGAGGATGAATCAAAACTTTTCTTTTTATACTTTGGGTTTTGTTTTGCCTTTAATTCTTCTGTTGCTTCGAATATTTCCTTTTGCCTTTGAATTTCTTTCTGGATATACTCTTCTTTAGCCCGCTCAATGGCTTGTAATTCCTTCTTGTTGTCCAACTCACGTTGTGCAAGTATCTTCTCACCTCCATCGGCCATAGCATTAATACGTGCTTGCTCAACCTGATTTTCCAAATCAACAGCTTCTTTTGCACGTTCTAATGCCAACTTACGTTCCAAGTCTGACAGTTTCCCTCCGGCTGATGTTGTTGAGTTTTCTCTTGACACATCCTTATTCCTAACTCCGGTAAGTGTTTCTAGGGTCTTTTCTACACTCTGTAACTCTTTTTCCTTTGCCTTTATAGCAGATTCTACGGTTTTACCGGCTTCTGCTTGTAATTTTCCGCTACGAAGGTCGGCAATCTCTTGTTTGAGTGTCTTGATATGTTTGGTAGCATTTTCAACTTCTTTGGATATGGAAGACTGTGGGGATTCTTTATTATCGGATAAAGACGATTTCTCAATTTCTTTTTCCAGTTCTGTGATTGCGGAAACCGTTTCGCCTAATTCCTTGTTTACGGAATCCAATTCTTTCTTGGCCTTATTCGCACTATCTTTGAGCTGATTGTTTACTGCACTATTTTGAGAGAATACGGCCACACCTGTATTGATTCCTCTGTTCTGTAATGCGCTTCCAGTCATTGTTACAGATGAATTGTATAAGGATTTTGCCTCATTGTAATTATCCGTAGCGACTTTCTGCTGCTTTTCTTGAGCCCGTTTTTTGCGATACAGTTCCTCCAGTTCTTCCTGAGCAGCCTTCATCCGTATCTGCTTTTCCAATTGCGTAAGATAGGATTTAATGGCCTCAGTGTTGTTGTTTATCAGTCGACCCTCTTCATCAAGACTGGCATTGTAAGAAGGAATTATGGTCTGCAAATCTGACAAGGCTTTCTTCTTCTGGTCAATGGATGAAGTTTCACTTTTCAATACGCCGGACAATCTGTCAACTGTTGCTGCCTGCTTGGAAAATTCCTCATCGGCCTTTTTGTTTACCGAATTAAGTGTCTCCTGCGCTACAGTGGCTTCATTGGTTCTCTTTGTGAACATGTAAACCGCCGTACCTATTCCAACAAGAGCTGCCAACAGAGTGACATACACATTGGATTTCGAAGCGACATTGAAAGCCTGTTGCGCGGCGGTGGCCAGTCCCAATTCTTTTCTGTACATTCCAATCAGTTGGATGCTTTCAACGAATCCGACCGCCTTCTGTGCTACGGCTGCGGTAATCAACGCGGCCTTGTATGTTCCGTAAGCTGCAATCAGTCCGCCCATGATAGACAACACATCATCAAGACTTTCCACCAAGTCCTCTGCTGTACCGATTCCAAACTCGAAAACCTCCTTATACTTGTTCCCGAACTCATTCATTTTCTGGAAGAGGGTATCTTCGATATTCGATAATCGTTGGGGCCACGTCCCGGCGGAACTTTCCATAAGGTTGGCAAATTTCCCTCCTTCGGATGTCATGTTTTTGAAAGCCTGTTCAACTTCCTTAAAGCCTACCTTACCTTCCTTCACAAGTTCACCTACCTGGTCTTTGGAAACTCCTAATACCTTGGCCAGTTCTTCGTAGATTGGAATACCTCGTCCGGCGAATTGACGAATGTCTACTGTCATGGCTCTTCCTTGCGTTCTTAGTGTTCCATACAGATAAATAAGTTGACCGATAGGTATCTGCAATCCGGAAGCCACATCTCCAAGCATAGAAAGTTCATTTACTACATTGTCGGCAGAGGAACCGTATGCCAAAAGCTGTTTTGCTCCGGTCGCTACATCATCAAGATTGAACGGCGTTTTGGCTGCGAACTGAACAATATCGGCGATGAGTTGTTCTGCTTTCGATTTGTCCTGAAGGATTGTTGAAAGAGCTACCTGTAACTGTTGCATCTTTCCAGTTGCTTCAATCACATCGGAGCCGAATCTCTTTATCGCCACCAGTCCACCGATTTCAGCAGCAGTACGTTTTAAAGAATCTGTCAGTGATTTTACAATCTCATCAGCATTGTTTGTTCCACTGGCAAATTCTTTGTATTCTCTTGTGAGTTTTCTTACTTCGAGTCTGTTTCTCGCCTGCTGGTCTTGTAACTCGCCAAGGGAATATCTCTGCTCGTTCAAGGCTGCTTTAGCAGTGTTCAGTTCAGCTAATTTAGCTTTTGAATTAGGAGAATACTTACCCATCTTTGAATATTCATCAGACAGCCGTCTGACATCATCCTGCGTATCACGAATGATTTTCCTTTGTTTGATGATTTCCTCCGTCAGCTCATCGGAGGCCTTTGACGCAGAATTAAGCTTTTTCTTCAAATCATTCTCCATCACAGCACCAGCTTTAGCCGCCTCAGTTACCAGTCCCATCATCTGCTGACGGGTGGATGCCAGTTGCGTTTCTAAAGCTTTTGCTGCAGCCGGGGATTTGTTTACGTCCATCTTCTTGAGCTGGGCTTCCAGTCTCTCACATTCCTGTCTCAGCTTGACAACCTGCTCCCAGTCAGAACTGACTTTAAAGTATAGTGTAGCCATATCTATTTCTTGTTTCTTCTTCTGCGTGAAGCCATGTCCTTACCCTTCACCTTTGTAACCTTGGTTCCGGTAACGGTATGGAGCTTGTCACGCTGCATTAATACTAAGTTTCTGTACGGTATCTCATAGACCACTTCCCGGTATGACAGATGCAGATTTTCCATGAACGACGCTATCTGTCCCAATAGAGTATCATTCCCTACAACCTCGGTTTCGCTGCCAGCAGGCTTACGTTCCTCGCCAAGCTGACAGCTTTGAGAAAAACCTTTGAGTCAATCATAGAGAGTGCTTCATCCAATGCGTCCACATTCTCTTCGTATGTTCCTTTTGCCAGTTCTTCGCTCAAACTTTCGTCACCAGCTATCAGCCAGGAGAGAGCCTTGCTGTAAGCCTCGCTTTCTCCAAGGGAGAGAAGCACTTCTTTCAAATTGTCTGCTTCTTGTACGCCTGACAAATGGGAGATTGATCCGGCCAGTTTGTGGATAGTAGGAGGGTAGACCGTGTAGGCTTTCCCAGCGACAAACACCGTTCTGAAATCACTTCCGATAATGGATTCAGTTACTATTTTTGCTCCTTGATTCATTCTGATAAAAGATAAAAATTAAGGGGTGAAGCCATAAAGCCCACCCCTGTTATGGAATTCAATCTCTACCTATTGGATAGGCATTAAACACCTGCTGTTACTTCAGATGAGTCAAACCAGTATTCCGGTGCAACTTCTGCATTTTGAGGTTCCAGTTCCACCGCACTTACAGGAATACCGACAGCCTTGTCTGTTGTGGCTTCACGTGCACCGATGTCAGCACGGGGAATCACACAATACTGGTCATCGTCAGTCAAAGCAACAAGTAACTTCTCAATGTTTACCTTACCTCTTGCTCGTTTCCAACCTTTATCAGTGTTAATAATATCACCACCCATAAGGTCTTTCTTAGTAGGATAGTCGTATTCTCCAATAGTGAAGTTTACAGTAACATCACCCATTTCCTTATCACTTCGATAGGTCTGATTCGTGAGCTGGTTCTTGTAATTTGTACGACTTGCTTCTGCTTCTTCAATCGTCCATGTATCCTGATGGATATTCTTGATTTCTTTCAAGGTTTCACCCTGCAAAAGAGTATGCAAGGCTTGTCCTGTCAAATCTGCGGTAATCTCGCTAGTTTCGCCATACCAAAGCTTCTTGATATTCGCGGCTGTGACTTTCTTTGCTTCTGCCATATTATTTCACATTTAAAACTTCAAACAAAATTCTTACATTCACATAGTGACACTTTAAGGATGTGTCCTCCTCAGTTCCGATTGACTCGATGGAATAATGATAGGTTGTTCCGTCATAGCGTCCGGTCACTCCGTCAAACAATTCTTGCGCCTGTTTCTCCAGCTCGTTCAGACGTATTGTGTTAGCTTCACCTTCTTTCAAGTCAGGAACGCAAAGGTTCACTTCTACGAAAGACTTCTTCCAGTACGTCTCCGGCTGCTGCTTCTTGGCGTGAATGACAATCCTTTCGGACTTCATCGGTCCCGTCAGCTTCTTGCCATGAGGAACAATGTCAATGCCGAAAGGCTGGCAATCACGATAAAGTATGTTTGCTATGTCGGTAGTTACTATCATTGTACAATCTCCCAATCTTCTGCAAATACATCACTAATGGACGGAACCCATGAGTCAGCACGTCCAGTATTCTCATTGTAGATAAGACACTGGCTTGTGTAGTCGATAAAGCCTTTACCTTTCAGAATAAGGTCTTTAGCTGACTGTGGAAGTGACTGCATTTTCGGAATGATGTTGCTGTCAATATGCGCTGGAACTTGCTTAATAACAAACAATCCTTTACCGTTCCAGCCTATTCTTCGGATTGCACCACCTTGTTTCAGGACTTCAATAGCATCACCGAAGCACATATTTTCACTTTCTTCCGACACTTCACGATACGAAGCTTCAAACGGTTCTGCTGGCGACCAGCTTTCATAACCGTCTTTGTACTTCACATGATAGCCAGCTTTATCCTTTTCGGCTTCTGATGGAACTTTGCCAGCTTGCAGAAATCCTTTACTATAAGCATTACCCATTGTCATAGGTTCTGCTTCTACTTGTTTTGTTCCAATGTATTTCTTCATTTGATTTCCTCCTTTAATCGTTTCTCAGCATATATGGCTGCACCAGTCAAGACTTCGTAACCTTTGGATTCAACGAAAGAAGCGTATTCAGCTTCATTCCTCAACTCCAGTCCATCATCCTGGACTGAATACTTGTTTGACTTGCGTAGCGTTCCGGTCCGGTTCTGGTAACTGCCATGCTCTATCGCATAATCGACCGCTTCCTTTCCGACCTTATCCTCAACGGCTTTCACCTCGGCATAGCCTTGCTCGAAAAAGCTATCTACATCCGAAAAATCAAACTTTACAGCCATATCTCTGAGTAACTAAAATAGTTCGTATTCTTCACCATGTAAACCTTGCCTGTTCCCCGGATATTCTCACCGTCCATACATCGGACTTCATCACCAGCCTTCAAAGAGATTTTCTTCTCACAGACCACATGGTAATTCGGTCGGTACACCTTTCCGTTCTCCGAAGTAAACTCCTTGGTCGAGTTATCATCACAACGGCATTTACATACGTCCTGCCAGCTTTCTCCACCGGTTCCGGGAATAGGCCTGCCGAACTCGTCCGTTTCCATCGGAGTAAAGACCTTAACCTGTAATGTATGTGGAGCAAATATCATAGGAATCTGACTTTAGGTTTATCTGACAGCGTGTCTTCAAGGCCGTACTTCTTGCACAAGAATGAGTAGTATTCCTTCAAGCCTTTGGTGTCCCAGGACATAGAAAAGCCGTTCTCGCTGATGGAAGTGGCACGAAGTAGGAGAGAGGGGATGAAATTCACCATAGCCACCGAAACGAGTCCAATGTTTGACTGGTCCATCTCATCCTCTCCGCTTACTTCTGAAGACAGACTTATCTCCAAAAGGTCAGCCTCCGACAAGTTGATGCCGAAGGTCTGAAACTTCTGTGATATGTAGTCGTTTACTGTCATGCGTTCATGGTTGACAAATCGAAATTCACAATCAGATTCGGGTTCGTAATCTGTGGAATCCACTCTGCAGTGTATTCCAAATAACGACCGCTCTTGTCCTTGTAACCGGAAATAAGCATATCACCGTCTGCCTGGGTGTAGTTACGTCCCGGTACGCCGTCCACTGCTTCGTACGGAGTGTGGAAACGCATATAACCGACCTTATCCTGCGGAAGCAAGGTGATACGGTCGTCGGCGTAAATCTGTACGTTCTTTCCGGTCTGGTCTTTTACGTAATCTTCCTTGATTTCAATGGCCGGAAGCCCGATGCCAGTGAACACTTGGGAAGCCAGTTGAGAGGTAATCAACCCGGTTGAAAGATACATCTCATTTCCTGTAAGTTGCATCTTGAACTTGTCACCAAACTCAGCCGACCCGATGATATTCTTCACGAAAGTTCCTCGTGACATAATCATCTTCTGGAAGTTTCCATAGTCCGCTTTCAGTGCATTAATCTGCTGCTGCAAATAGGTAATAAAGTTCGTCTTCGCACCAGTATCAGGCTTGATAAACTTGAATGGCAATTCAATGTTAAGAAGGTCGACACCTCCTGCATTGTCGTCCTTGTTCTTGACTGTTGCTTCTCCGGTCATCAAAAGTGAACCTACGATAATATCCATGCGCTTGTGAGCTGCTAAAAGTACCTGACGATAATCGTCGTAGATGAAGTTCACGATTTCCTGCATGGCTGCTACCTGGTCAGCAGGTTTTGCTGCATTAAACTTGTCAATCAAGTCCTGAAGTTCGGACAAGCGGTCAATGGAAATCTGGTAAGCATCGCCAAGATAAGCGATTTCACCATATCCTGAGCCAATATTCCGGCGTTCACGGATAGGCTTCTCTCCGTATCGTGAGTTAATGGAACCGGCCATCACGCCAGTAACCAGCCCGATGTAGTCCTTGAACACACGGGTAGTCGTTCTACGGAAATCCAGGTATTGCTGCCAGTAGATAGTATCCTTACGTGTCTGAAGAACGCGCTGGATAACGGCGTTTACGATATTGGGGTCGTTAAACAGAGTATGAATAGTTAGCATCATATATTAGTCCTCCTTTCTTTATTTGCTTGCGATAATACCTGCAGCTCTCAATGATGCTAGAAGAGCATTAATTTTATCCTTCTCATCACCACCTGCTGCATCATCAACTTTTGCACCCTGCTTTACCAATCCCAAAGTACTTGAGTTAGCTGCCTGATAGGTAGTATTATTGTCTGTCCAAGGTACTTCTACATACGCCTTTCCACCTTCCAATGCTACTGGATATTTCTTTCCGCTTTGAGAGAATCCCAACTGAATACCTCCCATAACAGAATCAGAAGCTTCTGGCAGTTCATACGAAACACCAGCCGGGGATTGCACGCCTGTAGCGTTGAACTGGAAATGCGGCATGTTAGCCTTATCAATGTCAGAGAAAGGCATAGCCAACTTAGTAGGCTCAATCTCGAATGCTCGCATCAAAAGAGCAACTAATACAATGCCTTCTTCTACTTGTACTCTTCCGTACAAAGCTGAGTTAGCAACTACCTTTGGAGTAGTACCGCTTACAGCTGTAGCTTCATAGAGTACAGTACCAGCTTCCACTGTTTCGCCAAAGTCGGCAGCCAACGTCAACTTATCGAAAGCTTTGTTTGATTTGTCAATACTGTTGATGGTAGCTCCATGAGAACCATTACCCAGATGCATACCCACATAAGCCAAAGAGTTTTTCTTGATCTTCAAAGTGGTATTGGAACCGGTGGTAAACTTTTCATAGACTTCTACACGGATAGCCACCTGAGCGGTTTTCTTTACCAAATCAGCGGAAATCGGAGTGAAGGATGGAAGAAACGAACCAGCGACAAGGTTGGTCGTCTCCAGCTTGTAAGGGCCTCTACGTCTTACACCGGTGGAAACGTCATAGCGTTCCTCGATGGACGGCTCAGGCTCAATGTTGTACTTAAATCCTGCTGACATAAATTACTTGTTTTGTTGTTCGACAATAGATTTTGTGTCCGCCTCAATCATTTTGGCGAACTCGCTCGCTTCCTTCTCCTGCTTCTGTTCGGCAGTTTCAGGAGCTTTGGAGAACTGAAAACCGTTGTTAGACATATCCTGCTTCATGTCCTTGAAGTAAGTGTCCAAGTCCGTGTTTTCAGGAATGTTGCGGTCTTTCAGCATAAATTCGGGAATACCGTACTTCTTCGCCACTGCCGAAATCTGAGAATTGCGCTGCGCCTGCGCTTCATTTTCCTCCATTTGGGCCAGCTTGTCGGCAAACGGCTTGATACCGGCGGCGATACCATCGGCGATCATCTTTGCGATGTCTGTCTCCTGCGGCTTTGGAGGGTCGTTTGGTTTCGGTGGTTCTGGTTTCGGATTCTCGATAGGTTTACCGTCTTTCAGTCCATGCTTCTTCTCGTAGTTTGAAACAGCGGAAGTCTGCGCCTGTCCTGCACGGAAATCACCATAGTTTTGCATCACGTCCTGAAATGAGATACCCTCAACGATGGAGGTCACCTTCGTTTCGTCCGTTACACCCTCTGCCTTCTTTGTGGCGATACGGGTGAGTGTGGCAGTGTCCACCCCAGCGAATTTCTGTTGCAGTCCTGCCAAGATTTGTTCAAAGATTGTCATACCGTATGAGTTTGATTAATAATTTCATACGGTAAATTTACTTATAGAGAAAGGGAAGGGGAAATTTTAAGGCTAACGATACGAAACAATTAAGAGAATGTTTGTTTTTAGGCAAAAAAAGCGTGACTACCAGAGTAATCACGCTGAAATATCATTCTTTTATCGATAAACTTATATTTAAAGGTTCTCCTATTTGGTCTTGATATGAATTTTGTAATTGATGAAAATATTCTGCTTGAATTTCTATTATTTCACCATAATTGTCAATTATTTTTACACACCCATCTGCATAATTAATATGTCGTATTTGATTTTCGTCAAATTTACAACATGATAATATGTTATTTGATAACGGAATAGGATTAATTAATGCAATATCGTAAGGATTGGTAGGAAAGATTGGAATAGGATGTGTCTTTATAATGTTTTCCTTTAAAAATCCGTCATTATCTATATATAGTCCCAGCCCCTCAAGTGAAGCTGAAATATTCTTATTATCTTTCTGTTGAACTTTAAATACTTTTTTTAGTTCCAGATATTTATAATTAGGATTCCTTGCTATTACATAATTGTAAATTCTTATATCATCAGTATTTTTCATAATTACAACAAATTTATAGCTGCCAGTTCCTCTGTCAGCGCGTTAATACCTTTCTGAATCTTCTCCAATTGCTGTTTACGGGGTTTGTGTACTCCAGCCGCATAATGCCACAACTGGCGCTCATTGATTCCGGTTATCCGGCTCAAAGCAGCTTTAGTAAAGATACTGCTGTAATAGTTGATGAAAGTGGCAGCATCTATCTTAAACTTCAAGGTGAACTCTCCCTGCAATACTTCCACTGGAGCGATGTTCATTTCATTACATGACTCTAGGTAAAGTTCAACAGCTTCCTTCATGTTCTTCTCGATTTCCTTTACATCGTTGCCGACAGTAATTACCGGAGCACCTTCAATGTAGGCACTCAGATTATTACCAGCATGTTCTACAATCACTTCTACGGTTCTCATACTACCTCCTTTTTATCGTTAAACAAAAGAGGCGGGGGCTATTTTAGCCCCGCTTGCCTCAGAATGTTGTAATAAGTGCCTTTCTCAACGCCTTTCTTGCCGTGGTCGGGGACAATCACTACATGGCTACCATCTGTGTAAACCATGTGACTGCCTTTCTGCCTCACGAACCAAAAGCCATTTTCAGTAAGCAGCGTTACAACGTCTTTAACTGATTTGTAGCTCATAGCGTTTAAGACTTAATTACGATGCAAATATAGTAAAATAACGAATAATTACAAAGAAGTATTCATGTTTTTACTATGATAAAGAAAATAGCGATACCTCGAAAGATACCGCTATTCAAATAGTCAATATTTTAGATTTATATCATTCTGTTTTGTATTATCCCCGTAAATATTCTGACTGAATTGTTCTATTCTTCAGATTTGCTGCTGGAACTTTTAAGAGAGGAAAGCTGTTTCTGTTTCTCAATGTCGTTCTTCTGCTTCTCAGCCTGCTCTTCCTTGATGGCTTCAATCTCTTCCAGAACTGCATCCACGTTCCCCACAAAAGTGATAGCCCGTTGTTGCGACCAGATTTCACCGTCCTTGGCCTTGATAGCTGTGTCTATCTTGTCTTTGATGTCCTCCAGCTTATACGGCTGCATCTGCACATCCACGTCAATAGTCTCGGAAGCTTCTTCTAGGGTGGAATTCACGGAACCCAAAGCTGATATGAGGAAATTTACACGTCGTTGCATGAACTCACCGACGGTTTCATTCAGATTCTCCACATTCAGGTGGGTGGACATAAACACATAATCGAAAGTAACACCGGATACGGCGTTTCCTGTACCTTTCAGGGAGTCAAAAGAGATTCTGGGCGTATTAGTCAATCCGTATATCTGGCTCAGCAAGGTTTCCACCTCGAACTTGACGGTATCTGGCACCTGAGACCAAGTAAGGTACTGGGCATTTGCTCCCTGCCCGGTCAGCTCGACCACCCGGTTCTTGAACTCACCGGAGAAATTCTCCACGTTACCAAAAAGCATGAGGATAGGGAAGAAGTGGTAGTCGATACAGTCCGCATAACTTGACAGGAGTTTCTCCAGTCTTACACGAAGACTCTTTATCTTCTCACAGTATGCTTCCGGACGATACATATAGATTACTGGCATCTTCTTGAATCCATGAGCAAATGAACCTTTGTCAGTCCAGTTGCTTGTCAGCTCCCACTGATAAACCATGTCCTTGGTAATGGTCATGAAACAGGTAATCTCTACATCGTTCAGGTCTTTTTTCTTGTATTCACGGGATAGGGCAACCAAATCCCCCTGGTCATTGAAGAAAGGGTAGAGCTGGTCTCCACGAAACGGGGACCAGATGGCACTCTTCAGACGGTACTCAGGCTTTGATTTGCCGAAGATTCCTGAAATCTTTCGTTTGAGTTTTGCCCAGAAGCCGTCATCCTTCACCACATACCAGTATTCGGCCACTTCCTGCTCGGCCAGCCATGCCCGGACAACTTTCTTGTTCTGGTATTTCAACTTATTCTTCTTGAATACCTGCTTCAAGGCCGAAAGAAGATTCTCCTCCGATTCATCCGGCTGGCAATCAAGGACCGGTTCTGCTCCCACGGTGAAAGCAGTCTGAATGTTCACGATGTCCTGCTCGATAGGAAGTGCAATCCTGTTCGGGTCAACTTCTTTCCTTACTGCCGGCTCAACATATTCTTTCCCGGTTGTCGGGTCTGTAATTCGTTTTTCAGGCTGGGTCGTGATTTTGATTTTCGGATATTTCTCTTCATCTATCACTATCTCGTGCTTGTTCGGGTTCCAGTCATTATAAAGAGCGTGAGCGTTTGGTTGCTCAGTCTTTCGTCCTTTTTTCAGATAGTAGATTTTTCTCTCTACTTCCGGCATAGCTAAAATTTCTTCTAAAGTCATATCTCAAAGTTTAATGTCCAAATATTCCTGAAACGTCTTTGGGTTTCATAATTCTACCGAGAAGTTCTCCCAGCACATAGTAGCGTGCAGCATCAATACCGTGGTTATCGTGGTCTTCAGGTTCGTTGATGTAGTTTCCATCCTTATCCTTTGCCCAGACATAATTTCTGAACTCCCTTTGCAGGTTATAAGAACGCTTGGTGATGAATATTTCCATTCCCTGCATCTTGTCAATACCGGCATTGACAGAACCTTGTCCTTTCTCTACCGCGTATATTTTAATCCCTCCGTTATGAATTTCCTGAATGAGTCGCGGGTCCGCACTGTCGGCAATCACTCTCAAATTCCACGGGCGTAGCGTCTTTATAATATCCCCAGAAAGTAATCCAGTTCTATAATCCACTTCATCCAGATAAAGCGCATTGTCAATGATTCCGCACCGAATAGAAGCCGATGGATCATTGGTGTAACCAAAGTCCTGTCCAATAGCCACTTTCTTGCACCACATGGGGAACTCATCCACAATTCCCCATTTCTTGAACACTGCACCCTCGGCCACGTCAGCCCATCGTCCGATAACCACATGCGCGTATTTCTCCGGATTCTTCTCTTTCATTTCCTTGACTTCTCTCAGGAACTCAGGAGAGAGGTTCTCAATATTGTCGAAGTAAGTCGTATGGATATGAAGTACATTCGGATGGGTGGAAATCTGTACCTGGACGCCGTCAATCTCCACCAGCCGATGAGTATTCTCGATGTATTTCTTGTAGATGAAGTGATTGGAGTCACAGGGATTCATGATAATGATTATCCGGTTCTGAATTCCCTTTTTACGGATGGAGAGCATAATCTTGTCAAACTCTTCCTCACTGGTCCATTCCTCTGCTTCATCACAGACAAAGGTGGTGATACCCTGAATGGATTTCAGCTTGGCCGTCTGGTTCCCTGAAGAGGTTTTGATACCACGGAACATGATACGGCTGCCGGTCATCCGGTTTACTATATCGGTTTTGGTGGTCTTGAAATACTTCGTGGTTCCATCCAAATCTATCTTTTCCATCATTTCAGGAATAATAGACATCCCGGCAGATACCATCGTGTAACGGGTATAAAGAATCTGGTGGACTATCTTCTCTGTGGGAGTCATTTCGAATGTCAGACGCTCAATGAAGGTAGAAGCGTTGAAAGACTTCCCCGATCCACGGCCACCGGTGATAAGGATGATAAACTTCTCGCTATCGGTGTATAACGGATGATATATCGCTTGGGGTACAATCATTTCAGGTTATTTTTAATCCATGAGTCGATAGAAATTCCGTGGTTAATATCCTTTGGAATATCTGCGTCTTCGTCCTGACGACGTTCAACCTTCCTCCATTCATCGTCGTGATGATACAGCCAGACAGACATTGCCTGAAGGTTGGGAGCCAGTTCGCTTTCACTTACCTGAAGCTCTTCTTCGCCGGTCAGGTTTCCGTCCTGGTCTTTCAGCTTCCTTACTACAGCGCTTTTTGTCTTGATACCACCCAAAGCTACAGCAAGGAACTTGGCACGTACAGCTGCAGTGATGGTCGCACGCCCGCGCGCTAATACTTCGCATAATTCAGAGTGCTCATTCTTCTTCTCACAGAACGTCTGGGGAGCCAGGCCTAACGCAAAAGCGATTTCTCTGTCCGTGAATCCCTTTTTTGCATACGTCTCCACCTGAGAGAGGAACTCCTCACTCTTGTAATCGAATTTGGGCTTTCGTCCTGTATGTTTGCTTTTTTGAGATTCACTTTTCATAATCAATCATCCGTTATTGTTACCCATATAAATGCGGCGAGATACAGGCTTATTGCCATAAATATCAATTCCTCTCTTTGAGAAATAGCTGTCTATCCTTGCCGCATATCTTTCCATTATAGACTTCGTTCTGTCTCTTATACTTCTTTGTCTGTCTGTACCAAGCCCGTATTGCCTTCCGGCGTTGTACATTATTCGTCTTGACTGTTGATACAACTGGCTATATGTTTTTCTTCTGACTCGGCTTTCCTCCTAAAATTTCATGTTGTCATTCAATTCTTTCTATCTGTTCATCGAATACCTCACCCTTGATAAACTTGGAGTAGGGGTCGTAACCGAACCTTTCACAGAAGGCTGCTTTAGCTTCGAACGTGTCAAAGGAAAGCATCAGATAAGCGTCCATATCCTGGGCCTGCTTTTGGGCTGCATTCTTCACCTGCTGCTTTACTTCTTTCATGTGAGCTACCTTTTCAGCTCTTTCCATCTGCTTGGCGGCTTTCTCAGCTTCTTTCTGCTCTGTGACAGGTGCCATCATATCCTCCAAAGCATCGGCAACAGAACTTTCTTCTTCTGTCTGGAGAAGAAAGTCACAGCCTATCATATTCAAATCAGCGGCCGTTAATCCAGCATCCTGGTAATCTATATCCGGAACCAACCGGGCCAAAGCATCATAATCCCATGAACCTTGCGCGTTAGGATTGTTCATCAGGATGTTCAATTCCTTCTCCTGCTTTTCGTCTACATCAATGACATCAACTCGGATTCGGTAGTCGTTTTCCGGGAACTTCTGGAGTTCATCCATGACTGTGAGACGCTGATGACCGCTAACAACGGTTAGTCCGGTCCGCTTATTGACGACAATACCACCAACCAGACCGAATTTCTTTATACCACGTTTCAAAGTCTTGCGGGATTCCTCTGATAATTTCCTGGGATTATAATCAGCGAAGTGGATGGCGGAACGGTTAAGTTCCACCGATTCACTCTTTATGTATTTGCTCAGTTCCATACCTATTGCTTTTGTTTATGTTCCCAAAGGATTCTTTCTGCCATCGGGAATACCTTGTAAATTCTCTGTAAATCCTGCGGATAATTCTTCTCCAGCCACAACATGCAATCCAGATTAAAGCCTACTCCCGAACTGGCCTTCAGTGAATATCTGACAGGCTCCGGAAGGCTGTTCTGTTTCATGTAAGATAGAATGTCTTTCTGCGTCCAGTCTGCCAAAGGATAGCACATTCCGTTGTTCTCATACCCATTGGCTTCATAGCCTTTCAGCATCAAACGGCGATTCATGCCGTCAGCTTTCTTCATGCCTAAGAAAGTATAATACAGCCCGTATTTAAGCTGCATAGCTTTCACTACATCGGCAAGTTTAAGTAGTTTAATCTTTGGATTTGCCACACAATACATACCACCACGAAGAATGTAAGTAAGATTCCAATGTGGCACCTGTACGAACTCAATTTTGGAATATTTGGCTTTCACCCATCCAATCCATCTTCCGATATGCTCTAAATCTTTGACAAAGTACATGAACACGCAGACTATTCTATCAAACTTCGGGTAGATCATGTCCAGCAATACTAAAGAATCCTTACCCAGCGACAGAAACAGCAAAACCCCGTCAGTCTTCTGTCTGACGAGGTCAATATGACTGTATGTCCTTTCTTGCAGTGTCATTATCCGCCACTCATGCCAAGTCCTGTGCGGACGTTATAATACTGCTGTCTTCGGGTGATAAATCTGCCACCCTGAGAGAGACCACCATTCTCTGTAGTCAAACCTCTACGGCCACCACGGTAGCCACCAGTTGAAAATGTGCTTCTGTTTGTTCTGACTCAACGAAAATTTAAAGGGTTAAACATGCTTTTCAATAATTCTGCCAAGGCCATAAACGACCTGTGCTGCCAGATATATCTCACCCTGATAGGTGTATTCAATCAGATTGTGATTTTCATCTTCAAACAGCTCTATCTTTGCATCCTTGACTTCTACCAGTGCGCTGGCTCTGTCTTTATTGTAGCCTACAAAGAACTGGATAGCATCGTAATGCTTAGGCTGTAACACACCGTCTTTCTCGACACAATAGCCATCAGCGTCAAGCTGGCAGTATTTCTTCTGTGTTGTAGGCCTGATTTCTCTGAATTCTTGTGTTTTCTTGCCTGACAAGATTTCGTCAAAAAACTTCTGTTTGATGATAAGTGTAAGTATTTCCATAATCGTGTAAAGTTTAAAATGTTAGTTGCGGGTGATGGATTCGAACCACCGACCTTCACCAAGTCAAAGTGACGAGCTGACCTCTGCTCTAACCCGCGATGGTATCTTTATCACAAAGATACCTAATTATGAAGACAATTTTTAATAACAATTCAATACATACGAAACAATCCGCTAATTGTTTGCTAATAAATCCGGGTTGTGCTCATTGATGATGCTTTCTACTATCATTTTTGCTTGTTCTATACCATCTTTATAGCCTCTGGCATAATCTGTTCTTGTAGAAAGGTAACTGGCATTATTACCAAGCCACTCGATTATTTCTTGTAGGATTTCTTTCTCATTCATATACTTAAAATTCTTTATCACTAAGATTAATTACACCTTTATCTGTGTACTCATACCCAATATATTTAACAGAATCACCGTTTACAACATACCAATCTGTTAAATTATCATCATTGCTGTGCGCAAACAGCAAATCGTGCGTTACACTATTACCTCTCTTTATCCCTATATAATAGTTGTGGTTGTAGCAACTGATTTCAGGGATATGCTTAAATTTTTTTGTATCTATACCATCATAGCAACCGTATATTCTTTTAAATTTTTCATCCATAACTTGTTAGATTTCAATTTATCCGTTTACAACTTCTGGTATCTTATAATAATCACTTTTTGACGCTCTGCCTTCTGTAACCCAACCTATACCTACCCAGCATTTTATTTCACCGTCATGAATCACTCTGTAACCTGCATCCATAACTACCTTTGGCGGGTTCACGCTCATCTTGATGCTTCTTACATCAGATGCTTTGACTGTCAACTTTTCTATTTTCATAACCATCTTAAATTATGGTAGCCCGAAGGCTACCGGTTTAGTTTATTCTCTAAATCTGATATTCTCCTATAGAAACCTGTCGTATGAGGTGAATCACTCACTTTCAGAAACGTCATGTCGTAATGATGGATAAACTCGTGAAGAAGTGTAGCTGCCATCACCTTGATAGATACAACTTGTTTCTTGATTGCAGTCAGATTATACAGAGTGATAACCTGTGTTTGGACTGTATATGTACCTAACGTCTTGCTTTGCAGCCTTCCAGAATATCCGGTTCTATGCGGTTGGCTTCGATTCACTACCTTAACGGTAGATTTTGGCATATTGAACTTTGCACAAAGGTAGTCACAAAACGTTTGCGCTGCCTTCTGTCGGTCTTTTATGGATTCAGAAGTACCTAATAAGGCTTGGTATTCTTTCTTTGAAAATCGGCTTAATTTCACTTCTGTAATGCTATTTGATTTCTCGTATGTTGTCATAATCGTGTAAATTGTGCAGGGCTTTCGCCCTGCTGGTTAAACTTAGAACTTCTCAATCTTTAGATTTTCATTAATTATAAACTGGCGACCACATTCACAGATTACGTAGGTGTCAGTGATGCGTTTTATTTTTCGTACTACATCATCATGTGTTATGTAGCTACCGTTTTTCAAATCACCTGAAATTCTATATCTAACGCCTATTATTACATCTTCTATTTTCATAATCTTCAATATTGTGCAGCCCCGAAGGGCTGCTGGTTAAACTTATTTGTATAAATCTCTAAAATCAAGTTCTACAACTTTGTGATACTTGTGAATATCATACAGCCCACTTGCGCACCCCATCGCTGATGCAAGTCTTACAGCCTCTTCTAAAGCTATCATTACGTCTGAGCTTGCGTCAATAGCTTCATCCTTTGCCTTGTTGTATTCTCTATTATTTACCGCTGAATCCTGAACCTTTTCAGCTTCTTGTATTCTTTTGAGAGCTTCATTGATAACTCTGATTTGAGCCTTAATCTCTTTGATGTAAACATTGTTTGTTGTCTTCATAATCGTATATGTTTAATTAATTCGATATTATCATGTCGTTTATCACATTGCAAAGATACATCTCAATATCGTATCTGCAAATCAAAAACGATGTTTAATTGCCGTTTTAATACTATTTAACGATACCATAATATCGTGTTATATGAAAAAAAACTACATTTGTATACACGATTATAATATTATTATTTATGGATTTAAAAGTAAAAGACCTTATCAAGCAAAAAGGCATGACAATGCAACAATTTGCTGAAATGTTAGGAGTGACAAGAGATACCCTAACAAGAAATATCAACGGGAATCCAACATTAGAAACTTTAGAACGTATCGCGAATGCTTTGGAGGTTAATATTGCAGAGCTGTTTGTGAGAAATACACCTGATTCAGAGGTAAACGGTTATGTAAAAGTTAAGGGAACTCTCTATGAGGTTCACTCGTTTGAAGATTTAAGAAAGTTGCTGGAATTAAACGTCTAATTTTAAAATAAGAAATTATGGAAGAACAAGAAACTTTAATAGCACAATATGGTTCTGATAAAACACCATTACATTTAGGTGATTTAGAAATTCCATGCTATGTATTAAATAATGGAACAAGAGTATTTTCTGGAAGGGGTATCCAAAAAGCTATTGGATATGAAAGCAAGAGTGGCCAGTGGATGAATAGTTTCTGTAAAATTGATGGGCTTACTGATTATCTATGTGCCGGTGAAAATAGCATATCAGAAAGGTTAGCAAATCCTATAAAATTTAAACGGAACAATGCAGGAGGCTCACTATCAGTAGCAAACGGATATGAGGTAACTTTATTGGTTGATATATGCTCTGCTATCATAGATGCAAATCGTGCCGGCATTTTTAACGATGAAAAAATTGTCAAAAGTGCTGATATTATAATTCGCTCTGTAGCAAAAGTAGGTATTATTGCTCTTGTTGATGAAGCTACTGGTTACCAGTACGAACGAGAGAAAGACGAATTACAAAAAATTCTGAAAGCGTATATTTCAGAAGAATTACTACCTTGGCAAAAAAGATTTCCTGATATTTTTTATAAAGAACTATTTCGTCTTAATGGCTGGGATTATACAGTAAAAGGTATTAAAAAACGTCCTGGAATTATAGGAAAATGGACTAATACTTTTATCTATGAAGAACTACCTAATGGAGTTTTAGAGGAATTAAAAAAGAAAACGCCTAAAAGTGAATCAGGAAACAGAACAAACCGTTATCACCAACTTCTTACACTTGATATTGGAGAACCAAATCTAGAGAAACAGATCAATAAAGTAATAACATTGTTTCAGGTTTCAGACAATATGAAGCAATTTTGTGATAACTTCAAAAAAATGAAGATGCGTCAGATTGGTCAAATGGAACTTCCATTTGAGTTTGACGAAAATGGTCATACGAAAGAATAAATACTCCATCCCCTTTTATTATGGTTCGGAGATGGAAACCTAAAGAATATCAATAAAAAGGAGGTCATTATGTGCAATTTAAAAGAGAATGACATTGTAATTAACAAAAACAACGGTGAAGAGTATTACATATCTAAGATAGAGAAAGTATATGATGTTGATTCTAAAATATCAAAATCAACAGGATATGCAGAATGTCGCCCTTATTGTTCAGATAAACCTTTACCTGAATACAATAGATTCCTTATAGATGATTTAGAATTAAAGCAGTAAAATGTTGTGAAAACAATATTTTCTGGAATGTAGAAAATGATTTATAACATTTTTTACCACACACATAGAGATATAAGATTATGGAAGCAGATACATTAGTCAATGTTACTACTGTTATTTTGGCAGTAGGAAACTTTATTTGGCTTTACAATATATCTAGAAATAAAGCTTATAATGAAGAAAAAGGTAAGAATCTTGCGACAAAGGAAGACATAGAACAAATAACCGAACAAATAGAAAAAGTAAAGAATGAAGTCTCATTTGAAAATCAGAGAAAACATACTTTTATTGAACAAAGAACCAGTAGATTTGTCAATGTTTTATATTTGGTAGAATTACTTCAAATGCATAGTAATCAATTATTATGCTATCTTTTTGATAAAAATTCTGCAGAAAAATTATCTGCTATTACAAATGAAATAAATTCAACATTACTTAAATTAACTCACGATATTAGATTAATAAAAGCAACAATTGGAAATCATAATAATATCATACAGGTTCTAGACAATATTAATTGTAGCGCAGGGACTTATTCGACTTTTATGATTTATACAGCATCTGATGCATTAAAATATCTCACTGATTGGAAAATATATTTCGAATTAGCTAATAAAGACACGCGAAATGAAATTGCGGCTAAATTAGCCATAGTATCTATGAATGATTTAAAAAAAACACAAGACACATACAGAAACGGTATAAAAGAAAAGGAGAAAGAACTTTACACTAATATCACAGAATATTTATCTCTGTTAAAGAGATTGTATATGCAGGATTTTTATTTGAAGTTTGATTTTGTCGATATACCTAATGAAAAGCCGGAAGCATAACGCTCCGGCTTTCATATCATAATTAAGAATTACCATTATAAACCTTTGTAAAATTACTAAAACTATTACTGTATGGATACTTTTTTCAAGCCTTGGATCGGAAGTGAGTACCAACAAAAGAACTATAAGATTCTTGTTATTGGTGACAGCCATTATTGTGGTGGATGTGATAGATGTGGTGTCTATGGAAATTGCTCTTTTGAGGAAATGGGAAAATGTAGCAATTTTACACAAAGAGTGGTAAAGTCCTACATTGATTTTAGAAAAGGTATTGGTGAAAAGAAGAAATGGATGACTAAAACATATTATCCATTTGATAAAATTTTCTATGGCAAAGAAAATGTAACAATGGAAGAAAGTTTAAAATTATGGAATAGTATTTCTTTCTATAATTTTCTTCAAACTGCATACATAGAGGAGGCATCAAATGTGTTATATTCTAATGATGATTATGCTCTTTCCACACCTCTTTTCTATAATGTAATTAAAGAACTGAAGCCCAATTTACTGATTGTATGGGGGAATAGAGCTTATAATCATTTGCCTAACACAAATTGGGAGGATGGTACAGATTATTATAATGGCAAGTATCTTATTGACAATGAGAATGAGATAAAATGCATAAGAATTTACCATCCTAGCAGAGCTAATGTATCACATTGGCATTCTGTACTAACTGATTTTATAGGGATGGAACCAAATAAGCTATTATAGCATAGCTATTTTGAGTGTTACAGTTTGATGATTACCATTCTGTTATTATTGACGAAAAGCCGGAACGCCATGTACCCGGCTTTTCTACTTTTGTAATATTTTATCCAGCATTAGCAAAAACCTTTGGATAGTTCCTTTTCTGGTATTGAAGTCTCAGATACTCGATAAGGCTTTCATAGTCGGTCAAGAAACCTTCATTGACCAAATCAGCAACCTTCTTTTCGAGCTGCCACAATTCACGTTGTTTTTGTTCCTCACCATGCTTATTACGTAGCATCTTTTCATGACTGTTGAAGATAACCCAGTTCAAGGCTTCACCGACTTTCTGCATGGCTTTAGGCATAAAGTCTTTGGGAACGATTTTCATGATGGCAGAAGAGAGTTCCCTATAAGCGTCCCCAGCATCATTCCGGTAACGAATCATTTGGTCAGAAACGAATTTGATTACATCATATTTGAATGACGCATTTAGCCACATAGCCAAATCAATGAACAATACAGGATGAACCCAGGTTCCACCGCATTTACCCCGTGAACTTAAATAGGGAGAATTTTGCCCATTTAGATTTTCTTTTTCAACGATGGTAGCGATTAATTCCTTGGTTGATTCATTTTCAAAGTATTTCTTCAATTCTTTGTTTGAGGAGTTTCGTTCGTTCCATAACTTTACAAGCCTGGTAGCATTGAAATAGCCGTCAACGGTGCGTTGAATAACTTCTAAATTCCCCATTTGCCTTACCATTTCTTGATTTGTTTTCATGTCTCAGTGAATCTTAGATTAAAAAATTACCCCACCAAAGGCAAGCTCCTCACTTCTTACCGATGGCAGGGTTTATACTTTTCAGCCGTGAGGATAGCTGCTATTATCTCTTTGAGACAAAGTTACCAACATGGTGATTTTTAGCCTAAGATTGCTTAAACCAAGAACAAACAATTTGCAAAATGTTTCATAAAAATACCCCGAGCCTTTCGGAACGGGGTTACTTGATTAGTCCTTTGACCTTCAATCTTTCTACAATCTGATTGTAAAGATACTCTATATCCTGCCGGAAATCCTTATACTGCTGGTAGATAAAGGAAACATCAGCGATATTGTTTGATATTACACACGGGGAAACATCCGGGAACACACCGGAAATCTCTGCCCGGATGCCGTTCGGCAGTCGCCCGCCGGCAAGCACACTGGGGGCGAAGAGGAACAACACGATGAAGAGGAACTTCTTTCGCTGGGTAACACTTTCCGAATTGGGCGGACAATCTGCCCCGGAAAGTATCTCTCTGAACCACTCATAAATCTTTGGGATGAGAGTAAAATCAGTCAGGATAGGGGAGGATAACTCCTGTTCACGTTCAGATAATCTTGATTTCTGTTCACGTATTGATTTCAACTCCACGATTGATGAAAATTCTTTTGTCATAGCACGATTTATTTAGTTGGAAATTCTTATATTTGCATCATAATCGTGTGGGGGAGTTGGCTTCTAATCGTGTGGGCTGGCTCCCTATTTTATTTTATGCCAAGTGGTATGCGTTCAGGATGGCGAAAGTGTAGATGATGACCGTAACCAGACTGTCCAGGAATATCGCCCATGCTCCCAATTTTTGAATCCGGCTGAAACTCATGGCCAAGACAATGAGGAAACATACCCACTGGCTTGAAAACAATCCTATACCCAAAAGCAAAAGCCCGAGGGTATCCATGAACAATGCAACATGGAGCCACGGATGCGCCATCAGATACCATCTTTTTGATGTCTTATCCAGCTTTTGAAAGACTTTCACATGTCGGTACAGGGATTTACATCTGAACAGCTTCACAAACTCGTACAGGGCTTGTATGATGATTAATGCGTAGAATGCGTGTCTCATGGTCAGTAGCTTTTATCTCCGTGCTTGTACGGACGAAATTCATTGTATTTCATCTTCTGCTTGATGTACCAGAAGATGTCGATGTCTTTTTGTACACAGAAAACCAATATTTCAATTAAAGCCATTCGAAGAAAACTGTCGAATGAATGGTTTTCAATGTAATCTGAATCTGTTATGTTACATACCAACGAGAAAACAGATTCCGTGAAAGTCCAATCGAAGAAGCCCTCTGAACATTTTAATTCATCAGAATTGACCTCACCCAAATCCACGTTCCTCAATCCGGCCAAATCCAGCAGACGAATACAGGCATCAGCAAGTTCATCCTCCACGCTGTCTTTAAGATAATATTCAAACGTATCACGATAGGCTTCATCATAGTTTTCTCCATACAACTTCATCTCATGTATATAGTAATCCAATTCCTGATTGAACTTTTTGGTATCAGCATGTTTTCCTTTTCGGTCCGCTTCCACCGCTTCCATCAGTTCGGATATGACCAGACAGAGGAAATGTTCGTCACTCAGGTTTTCTTCGTGCCAACCGTGAGCTACTGCGCACTGGTAGGCCTTATCTCTCAATTTGTTTAAGTTCATAATTTTCTATATTTATGACATTTTGACATCATTTCTCTGGCACACATATTGTATGCCCGAAATAAATTTGATTATATCTATATGAATGAATTTGATTCTTATAAGAATGATTTTGGTTTTGAAATAGGTTCGGGATTCTCAGGAAATTCTGATTACATGAAAGATCTGGATGAGAAGAAAAGACGTACTCTCATGGAAGAGCAATACAACTTTCTTCAAATTCAGAAGTCAGAAATCCTCGCTCAACAGAAATATCGTGAGTTGCATCAGAAGGAAATACTTGCTCAACAAGAATATCGTGAAGAGCAACGTAAAGGATCCAACCTTGAAAAATGGCTTCTTATAGTCAATACTTTTATTGCCATCGCAGCATTATTGGTATCCATATTCAAATAAAAATACCCGATAACCGCCACAAAGCAGTTACCGGGTATTCACAAAGCACTGACAAGGGTTGTCAGTGGATTCTTTAATATAATCTAAGAAATATGATACTGTTGTTTGAATTCATCAATTCTCAAAATAGCACGCCTAATAGACCTATAATCATTCTTTGGAACATCATAGTAAACAGGTTGTCCATTATTATCTTCATCCTCAAATAATCCTTTAGGATTACGACTAGTATTAATCAAATCTACATAACATCCATAATCTATAGAATAAACATTGTATCTAATTCCAGGAGTATCTCTACTTGAAACGCTTTGTTTAATAATATGTAGAATTCGTGCATCATATAAATAATCAATTAATTCATAATGTTCATCACTTTGTAAAAGAAATGCTCTTGCATGTCGTTGACCTATTACTGTATCTACAATCCAATTTAATAATATACGTGCATTATCATGTGACCTGACAGCTGATTCCTTATCTTGGCTATACCATTTCTTTGCTGCAACTCTAACATTAGGGACGGATATTTTTGAATGATAATTTTCAGATACTGCAATAGCCAATATATTAAAAGTATCTCTTGGCACTCCTTCAGAAGCTCGAACGAGTTCTTGAAAACTTGTTTCTTGAGTAAATAAATCAGATATTAATTCATTCGAATTAGCATACTTATTTTCTTCCTGCAAAAGACTATTAATGTGTTTAAAAAGCAGTTCTCTAAAGAAAAATAGTGCATGAGCTTCATTATTATTGAAAACCATATAATCATCTAAGTTACAACTATAAATGTCAGCACCTATTTCTAATCCAATATATTGTTTATTATCTATTTGTTTTTTTAAATTGGTTCGGTGTTCGATAGCTCCTATTTTTACAACCATATTTCTTAATGGAGCAATTGTTCTCCTTAACATATCTGATAAATAGGGTTGTAAATCAAAAGGTATCTCTGAAAATTCATCTAATATAATCCATATTTTCCTAGGTTTCAAGCAAGATAACAATTCTTTAAATATATGAATTATTGTCGGGAAATGTAAATAATTAATCACTATTCCATGTTGAACTGTATGCACTGATTCTTTTGAATTATCAGTTTCTCCATATTTAAAACCAAACCCTAAATCGTTTCCTACATCTAAATTCATTCCTACGGAACTATTAGACGTATTTTCTTTTATTTTTTCTTTTGTTGTATCTCCTAGAATATGAATATGATTAAGTTCTTCCATTAATGAACATAATATGGGAGTCACGTTTGATAAATAGTTCTCTTTTAGGGTATCATCTCCTGTTATATAATCAAGTATTTGATCATAAATTTCTTTGAAAACATCAATTATCAATCTCGTAACGCGCTGTTCAATTGGCAAATTAGTATTTGAATAAATGCTACCAGTGGAACCCAATACTCTTAAATCAATATAGATAGGAAAATCTCCTTTATCTATTAATAATGAACACAAATAAGATAAAATATGTGTTTTACCAGTTCCACGCCTTCCATATAATATATGGTTGTCACAACCACTTAACAAAGGTATTAATGAACCTAAATTAACAAATGTCTCAACTAATATATCTTTATCGCACTTATCAGCACGCTTGACAATACGAAGTATTGCATTTTTAGTGTCTTCAATCATAATTCAATTTATTTTTCCCTTCAAATATAACTTTTTAATTAATCAAACTAACATTCAAATATAATTTTATTTCCATAAATAACCTATCCTTCCTTTTACAAGTTTTTCCAATCTTTTCTCGCATTCGGCGACAATCGACTTTTTACGTTCCAATTTTTCCCGGAACTTAACCAACTCCTCGTCCGTACTCTCATCAAAGAACATGTTGTTCTGACAGTTGTGCTCGATGTACTCATTCATCTTGCGTTCTGCTTTCGTTATCTGGGCTTTGGCCGAAATCAGTTTAGATAGGCAAGAACTCACTTCAAGCGACTCTCCTGAACGCTTGTCGTAGTAGTAAAAAGAAGTGTACACATCATTCCTCGGATACTGGCATTGCAGTCTGGCCACCCTCCATCTGATTACCCACATCCTTCTTTCGTACACTTCACGAGGAAGGTCGTAGGTGTATAGGGTGACAGATTGATGGCCGTGACCGTAGCAGATGCTGATTTGCACCCAATTCTCGATTTTCAGTTCCCTTTCAGCTTTGGCCAAATCCTTAGCCATCTGGAACCAGTCATCCATACTTTCCTGCTTTCCCATATCATTCAAATTTCAATTCAAGTTGTGAGTAAGGTTCTTTATACTCAGGATTTGAAAAAAGGAAAGCATTTCTAAGCGCCTCTGAGATTCTTTCACTCATGTCCTTAGAAACATTGTTCTTGTCAGCTTCTCTGTTAATCAGCAAGCATCTTTCAAGGCTGCCATTGATAGGTTTCTCGTCGATGAACAGGCTATACTCAGTAAATATCCGGTTCTGACGTTTCCCATCAGCCATCTCTTCATCCGTCTGGTACCTTTCAATCACGGTGTCTTGAATCGTTCTCAGACATCTTTGCCCACGGTCACTTCTGCAACCCTGTGCATCATTCTCGAACATTACGGATAAGGCACGTTTTTTTCGAACATTACCTATTCTGGACCATCCATAATAGACTTTCAGTTTTCCCATATCAGTTCCATTTTTGAGGCCGGTTGTTGATTCTCTCCAGGTATGCGGCTATCTTCTTTTCCGCATCCTCACCGTTGCGGACGAAAATTCTCGTCCGTGTCTTGTCGCCTGGAATAGCTACATACTTTCCATGTTTCTCCAGTTCTCGATGCTGGGCAATTTTCAATTCTGTCCCAGTAGGGTTTCTATCCAAATCTACTTTACGTGGAAGCATTGGGTCATTTTCCGTTATCATTTTGCAAGATATTTGTTGATTATGTTACTCACTACAAGTCCGGCTTCATCACACATCCCGGCAAAGTTGTCAGACAATGAAGCGTTTTTCTCTTCATCCGGTATTCGTACTATGCTTCTCAGTTCTTTTAGTACGCGCTTTACCTGAAAAACTACCTGAGCATCTATTCCGTTTGATTCAAGTTCAGACTGGAACTCCAGTGCCGCACCCTCAAGCAAATCGGAGTAGATGAACAGCTTGTGCATCTTGCGAAGCATTTCTACCTTGAACTCCGGGGTATAGTCCTGAAGAAGCTCTCCCAAAGAATGCGGTTCCAGCTCTCTTTCAAGGGAGTCAATCTTGTTCTTGACTTTCTGTGCTTTGGCAAAGTTCATGGATGAAATCAAGGCGATATACTTCTTTCTCAGCTCATTGAGCTTTCTTTCTGATTCTTGTCTTGTCATTTCTCTACTTTTCTGATGATTAAATACTTTGGCTCACCCTTGCGGAGATTGCTTAATGTCTCTTCGTCAACCTCTGCCTCTGTGAGTCCGTTCACGTTCATGTATTGTGGAAGACGGTATTTCTCGCGTAACCTCCTGATCAGGTTCCAGTCACGAGTTACCCAGTTGATTGTGATTTTCATATCATTTTCTCAGGCTTTCACCGCTGAAGAGGATGGTTTTCGTTATCGCCCTAAGCCGGTCAATGGTTCTTTCCCCATATTTCTCTCTCAGCTCGTCTATCGTGAGGTTGGTGGTCAGGATGAGAAGCTTTCCTTTCTTCTCGGCTTCGTCTGCCAGCTCAGCGAATGCAAGCCTTTTTTCGCCGTATTTGACGCTAAGATTCTCTGTCCCTATATCGTCAACGTAGATGATGTGTTTTTGCTTCACAGCGTCCAAATCAGCGTTCATCTGCTGTGCATCGTAGCAGCTTACCACCTTGCGGCAGTAATGGTTAAGAAGCAAAGGAAGAATCTTTCCGCAGATAAGGGTCTTTCCGCGTCCGCAGTTGCCGAAACACAGAAGTCCGCGACCTTCATTTCCGGCCAGCCAGCCTGCCACTTCTTCGTACTCAGGAAGCCATCTGGCATTTTCTCCAGTGAAGTACCTGATACCGGCCCAGAGAACTCTTTTGGCATCCGGAACTGTTACCTGTACGACGTTAGGAATAGGGGAGAAGCCCGTATCTTTGAGCCGTTCGATTGTCTGTTGAAAATTTATCTGTTCCATGTTTACCAGCCTTTCTTGTATTTTTCCGGTGAATTATCCTTCAGAACTATGCCTACATCTGTTTTTGAAGGCACTTTCTCACGACTGGCCCAGGTCGCCAGCCGTCTTGGAAGCTCCCAGGTCTTTTCCAGTTCATAGCGCATCTTGGTTTCTGACTTGTTAAGCTCGCTCCAGTAATCGAAGAAAGCCCGAATCATTTCTTTCGGGTACTGGCCGACATAAGGGACTAACGACTGGTAGAAGGATTCTTTCCTAGAGAGAGTAGCGGCTTTAGCCGCGTCTTTCTTTGCTACTACGTTAGTAGTAGTTTCTTTAATAATATTCTTCTCCTTTATTTGCTTTGTGTCACCCGTGTGTCGCTTTTCTAGCTCTTTGGCAGGGTGTGTCACCTGCTGTGTCGCCACTTGTGTCATTAGCTGTGTCACTTGAAAACGTAAATTATTGATTTCCTGAATGATACTTGTGTCACTCATTGTGTCATTGCTTGTGTCACTTACTGTGTCAGACTCTGAGCCATTATACTCATTGTACTTTACCAAGGTTATTACATTCATTCCTTGTTCTTTGGAAAGAGTTATCATGTTCTCTCTTCTCAGAAAGGCAAGAAACGTCCGTACTTTCCTCTCAGACCATTTCCAACGCTTTGATAAGAATCTTATGGATGCAGGATATTGTCCTCTTGTATAAGAGACTTCTCGACCTCCGATACTCTCCATACGGGGCGTTGCCTCAAATCGTGCTGATTGAATCAAGTCAAGCCACGCTTCGCAACTGCTAAAAGTCCGGGCTTCATTCCACATATCATTCGAGAAGAACTTGCGGCTTAGTTTTATATATCCTTCCATAATCTTAGAATCTTACGTTAGTCAACTGTCTGCTATTGGAGTACACGGCCCATTTGCCGTTTCCGCTATCCACCAGGCGTAAATCCTTGACTTCGCCAAATCGTTTCAGATTCCCGCAAAGGTCAACGATCCAGCCAGCCTCCTTGTTTGGATGCGGGCGGATGGCACGACCGACTATCTGATACCAAAGAGCCAGTGACATTGTCGGACGGGCCATGACAATCGTATCCAGTTCAGGATAGTCAAATCCGGTAGTAAGTACACCTACGTTGGCCACAACGGGTATCTCTCCAGCCTTGAACGCTTCAAGGATATGTTCGCGTTCCTTCTTCGGTGTTTCTCCTGAAACGATGGCTGTTCCGGGAATGGACCAGGTAAGGCGTTCAGCTTCCTTCAAAAAACGGGTGAAAACCAATATACCTTTTCGTTTTACACCGCTCTTGGGATTCATAAGCCTTTGCACGATACTCACCAGAAACCCGTAGAAGTCGATACGCTCATACTCTTTTACTACAGACTTGTCCGTGTAGTCGGCTCCGGTAGTGTTCACCTTCAGGTTAAGTTCGTTCCATCCCAAAGGATTCATTGGATAATAGTTCAGCTTCGAAAGATACCCCATATCCAATAAAGTAGAGATTTGAACCTGATAGATTACCTCAGAGAACACGCACGGGCGTGTGCGTGTGATGAACTTCAACATGCTGCCAAAATCCCTGCTTGATGAAAGACGGTAAGGCGTAGCCGTCAATCCAAGGACTTTACATTTCAGCATCGAAAGAAATCTCTTGTACATTCCGTCTTTAGGGTTAACCAGATGGCACTCATCGATGATGATATTCTGAAAATGCTGGAAGAGTTCCGGATGGTTGACTACGCTTCCGATAGTGGCGAAAGTTATTCTTGAAATCTCCTTTCGTCCGAATGAGGCAGAATAGATGGAACAGTCCAGAATACCATACGAACAGAGCTTCTGATAGTTCTGTTCGAGTATTTCTTTACTTGGTTGGAATACCAGCGTGTGCCCTTCAAGACGGCTGGCGATGTCGGCTATGACAAGACTCTTACCGGCTCCGGTAGGCAGTACCATGATGGCATTGTTCTTCTTGGCTCTGTTAGCAAAGAAGCTGACCGCTGCATTACTAGCTTTCTGCTGATAATCCCGTAAAACATAACTCATAATCCTTTCTCCTTACTCAGTTTGTCTCCCAAAGCCTTGTAATACTTGGTGAGTTCTATTAATTCAAAATCAGTCCATTTCTTCGCCTGGCTTGCTCTCCATGCCAGCTTGTCGAATCGTAGCTGGCCGATTTTAGCTTTCAGGTTCGCTTCGTAGCGTATCAGATGGTCGGCACTGAATCGGTTGCACGCCCGGCATTCTGCGTGGGCGTTGTCCTCGTCAAAGCGTGTAGCCATGCGGCGGCGCGAATGGAAGTGTCCGCAATCTGCCTGTTCGTATGGCTTTATCTGGCCGCATGAGATACAGCGGAAATACCCGTTCGGCATACAATCGCGAAGCCGGATATAGCGGCTGAAAACTTTGTCGAGTTTGGCCACTAAATCCGGCTTCTTCTTAATCTTGATACCTGCCTTATCAAATAACGGCAAAGGCTTTTCTTTCTTCTTTTTTGGTTTCTTGATGTAATACGGCATTATTTGAATCCCCATTCTTTTATGTAATCAATATTCTTTGGAAATCCATCTACTTGTTGAGGACTTAAAAATATCTTTTCACTTTTTAATGGAGTGCCTCCCCATACAGTAGCAGGACATTCTTCATATTCTTCTTTAGAAACTTCACTTACATTAAAATTGGGTTGGAAACCATATCCCATTACGCTTTCCCCTAAGTAAGTACCAAACTTCTTCAAAGCCCATTGAAATGCGATTTCCTTACTGAACAATCCATTTTTAGAAAGGACTGCTGCATATATTCTATGCATATAGTATCCAGTTTCAGTTAAATCAGGTCTGCAACGGATACAGAAATAGGAAATATTACACAAAACCTCTTTCACAAACGCTTCATGCTTCTTGCATTCTTCTTCTGTAAGAAACTCTTTTCCATCATTAGCGATGTAAACGACTTGAGTTACTTTTTTTGTTTCCATATTCTTTATTTTTGAGATTATTTGTGGACGCAGTGGGAATCGAACCCACCCAACCATCACGGTTTTACTTGCCACATATATTAGCTAATTCAATGAAGCAAGTTCATGGAGATATTGCGCAATTACTCCACTCTAAAGCACGTCCTGTGCTTGCGCCCGTATGCCCGTCTTTCCGGGCTGTCAGTTATACTTCGATGATCACGATGTCAGGTGCAACGCCTTTGATTGCTTCAATCTGTTCGTCAATCACCTTATTCTTGTATTCTTCAATGGCCTCATTCGCACCGGCAGAAACCAAAGAAAGAGAAACTTCCCGTCCATCCACATCGGCGTAGATTTCAACTTCGATTTCTTCACAGGCAAAACCTTTGAAAAGAGGGATATTCAGTTTGAACGATTTTGGCAGATTGGAATCAACCACTTGAGAATAGTTATCCGTCTTGTTCCCGTTTTCCTCTTTGCTACGTTCTATATCCTGATTCACTTTCGCCTTGAAGTTCTTCAAAGTGGAAACCAGCATCATGTTCTCAGACTTATCCTTGAAGAAGGCACGGTGCATCTTGAAGAACTGGGACAATTTGATAGGTTCCCATTTCTTGTCGGTATTGATACCGAACTCCTTCATTTCCTTTGAAGGCTGAATGATTCCACCGATTTTAGTCTGATAATAGTTGGTTTCATCTATAGTTAATGCTAACCCCATATTATCACGGTTTACGATGATGTGGGTCGATTTCTGATTAATCAATTCGATACGCTTCTCCAGCCATTTGAAAGGTGCATCTATCGTTCCATTGATAACTACTCTTTCAGGTTCTTTCGGGTCAAGTGCTTCTGCTGCCTTACCTTCTCTTAATACTACTTCAATAGGTTTACCGTTATATTCTTTCGGCACAACCAAGTTGATTTTGTTTTCACTCATAATTAATTGTCTGTTCCTGTTTTACGGTTAATACTAAATACTATCTTCTGCATTTCTTGTGGCATGATCGGTCGGCTGTAAACCAGTTCACCTAACTTGTTGTAGAATCCGGCCATCTTTTCCTCGTGATAAAGAATTTTGGCGCATTCTTCATTTTCCACGAACTCTGAACCTCTTTTGATATGGTCCAGAAGTTCCTGCTTTTCTTCATTCAAAGGCTTCAATCGTTCTTTGAAGCTTTCCATAGCTTCTTTCTTCTCCAATTCAACATCGTTGATGGTGATTGATACCTCGGCCAAAGTCTCTTTCTTCTGAGCCAGTTCTTCGGGGGTGAATCGGTGAGTATATCCGATTTTCTCTACCGCATCGGCGTTGTCCTGAAGGAACTGCCATCGTTCCTGTTCAGGGATGTCTTGTCCTAAAAATTTGTCCATAGTCAAATAAACTCTTTATTACGTTCGATTTCTTGTTGTGCGTATATAAGTGCTTGTTGTTCGTTTGCCGCTGGCAAATAGATACCAGCTACAGATGCACTCCAGTTTCGGAAACGGTCAATACTCAAAGTCATTTCACCTGTTGTGAGTTCTGCAGAACTTCTCAAATAGGTTACTTCTTTGCCTTTTTTATTAATCGTCTTTCTCTCAAACAAATCACGGTTGCAAGTCCTTTTATAGAAGTCTATCTTTGCTTCGTCAAGGCTGCAACCGTACTCACTACCGAAATACCCTAAAAGCAGATGCAAATAGCTGTTCTGGGATAGCGTGCGGTTAGGGAGCTTCTTTCTCACTTCCACAACTGCATGCTCCTGGAACAGTTTGTTTACATAAGCTTTGAACTTGGGTATATCGTATTCATTCTTCAGATTGAATATACTCATAGGCTAGAACGGTAAGTCGTCTTTGGGATTTCCGTTCGCATCTACATCAGGTGGAAACGCCTGTGCCATGGTTGGCGTTTGTGACGGTGCCGGTTGCTGTGCTGGCACGGATGCTGGCTGGTGCATTGGCTGACGGCCTTCCAGTTTATAGCAACGGATAGACACCATACGTTTTAGTTGTCCGTCCTGATTTGTCCATTCCCGACCTTGAAGGGAAAAGGAAACCGTTATTACGTCACCGGTTCTGAACTGGTCAAGTTCGGCACATTTGTCACCACTTACTTCAAGTGGCAGGACGTTCTCGTACTGGCTCCGTTCACCTGTATAGGGGTCGTAGGTTGTGGCATCAAGAATAAATTCTCGTTTCACAAACGGGTTGCCACCGCTTTTGGATGGGATTTCTTGGGGCTGGCCAATATAGACAAGCCGCCCGGTTACTTGATTACTCATCTTCTGCAAAAATTTTCTTATCGGTTATCAAATCTCTGTTGTCATTCAAGAACCGGATAAAGTCCTCACAATGATTTATAAGGATAGGTATATCCCGTGCCGGTACGAAAGTGTAGCTTTCAGTATAGGTTGATTTGAAGTCCGTAACATTATACTCAAATGACCTTACATCACTTCCGTTCTGCATCAGACAGTATGGATAAACCATGTGCTGCCAGTGGTCTTTGAACTTACCTACATAATAACTTCCGGTAGTCTTGATGTCATGTACTGACATCGGCATCAGTTCATCAATATAACCATATAGAAGAACACTTCCGAAACATGTAGGCAAAACAGCTTCAACCCGTTGCTGGGTCAAGGCCCCTTTGTAATAGTCTGCAAACTCACGGCAGATTGAGATAGGGAAATCGAACTGATGGCATTTATAGGTGGCTCTCAGTCCGATCAATGTCTGTCTGCCATCCTGCATGTCTGACAATAGTCTTTCCACCTGTACCTTGTCTGATTTCCGATTTTCAATCATACAGTCGACTACCTCATTGAAAGCCGTTCCCTTGTCGGCTGCTTCACTATCGAACGGGACACGGTTTATAGTGTCAATCAGGCTCTGAAACTGCTGCTGTCTGAACTCTTCGGGGGTATGTGGGGGATTCTCACTGAATCCCCAATACCTTTCCCAGATGGCATCACTTTTCAGATAGCTTGTAAAGGCATCCAAAAGTGTAGCATAGAACTTGAATTTAGGCTGCTTTGTCTGCATAAGTCTTTGTCTCTTTATCGAATACCAGCCCGAGAGCTTTTACTTTTGCTGAAAACAGATTTCTGGCCATATTCAAGGAACTGCCTACATGCTCAAACTCATTAATTCTTGACGCAAACTCATTTGCAGAACTGGCATCAGTAATAAGTTCGATGTTCTCTTTGATTTCAGCTATGACCTTATCATACTTTGCAGCTTCTTCTTTCTTTACCTGCAACATGCTCAGGTAGGGCATGATTACCTTTGCAGTGATAAAGTCGTTCTTGGCAGTGGGATTTCCATTCTTGTCAAGAATTGTAGGCACCTGCATCAGTCCCGGTAAATTGCAGGTGTTTTTCCCGTCATTTCTTGATGTGGGGTCAAATGTGATTGTACGCTTCTGCACACCGTTCTCATTGCGCATTTCCAGATACCCCAGCAAGTCAAGTTCCGTAACAATAGAGTTGTACGATTTTTCTCTTAAAGCAGGTATGAACACGGTGTCGTCACCTTCTTTCCGGGTGTCACGGTGGGCCACAAACACTACGTTCTTGTTCAGTGATGAAAGGGTTCGTGTCATCCATGAGAACTCAGCGTTGATACCTCCCCAATCCTTGATTTGCGGCTGGCGTGTACCGCATTTGTAAGAAATGATGAAATCCATCATCTTTCCGATGGTGTCCACAACTATTGTCTGATAGGCCGAAAGGTCTTCCTGCAATACCTGTTGTACATCCTGCCATGAACTTACCTGTACGATGTCTATACCGTCCAGATGTGCCATATTTACACGTTTCACACCATTGTCAAAGTCGAGCAGCAGCGGTTTCGGTGCGCTCAATGCTACTGTTGTCTTACCCATACCTGCCTGACCGTAAATCATCATCTTAACGGTGGAAGGAATTACTAATTCATTGGATTTCTTAATCAAACTCATAACGCTATCTTTTTAGTTAATCAATACTTCAATTGTGCATGTTTAATCACATCCCAGGCATTGCAGAACCACTTGCCGTTTTGCTTGTTGGTAGGTTTCTCTGCTCTGATAAGTCCTTTTCCTACCAACTCTCTCAAACGAGCCAGACCACCAACGATGTCGGCAGCGGTGTCGCGCCCAAACGTCTTGTCATTCAGGACGATTTTCAATACATCTTCATTTACCATAGATACCTCCTTATTTTAAGCAGATAATTGCCGAGAAACCCGGATACTCTGTTGCTGATACCCGGTATTTCACGTCCATTTTGTTTTTAAGTGTCCCGATCAAGCGGAGGTCACGATTGCGGCGTGATGCTTCCAGCTTGATTCCGTTGTGCCGTTTCCTGTCATAGGGAACCTTGTAAATGTCCCCTTTCTTCATTTCGTCAAAAAGACGTACTGTTTGGTAGTTTTCGTCTACTGTAATTTCTCTAACCATAGTTTAAGTATTTGATTGTTTGCTGGCAGAACGGGACTTGAACCCGTGACTTCCATGCTAACCCTTACATGGTGTTCTACCGCCTGAACTATCTGCCAATGAAAATGCCGAACTTTACAGCCCGGCATCTACCTATTTTCTATAACCCATAAAAACTAATCGAGCAAGACAACTAACGATTTGACCATGTTCTTGAAGTTGTCAAACTTATTCTCAGTCTTTCTATTTTCTTCCATGTAATACATCATTGATTTTTTGTATTCCTCTGATTCACGTTGCAGATTCTGTGTGTATGCCACGAGTTCATCATGCGTCATACCCTGTAATTCCTCATTTGTTTTCATGTCTATTCTTTTTAATGTTATTGATTTCGGTTTCTATCTTCTTATCGAACAGCTCCCGTCTGTCCAGTTCTCGCGAACGTGCCGCCAGAATGGCACTGATGTCCGCAAATTCATCACAGATGCTTTTTATTGTTTCTTGCAGCTCGTTCATTGTCCAGTCTGTTTGCGATTGAAAAACCAGTGATTATAAACCCGACAAATCCTATCCAGTACATAGCAGACAGGTCTTGATTGAAGTGCATTACCAGAACGGACAATGCACAGAGAAAAAGTAGTATTTTCATAACCGTGTGTATTAAATATCGTTCCCGTGGGCGTTCCGGTGGTTGCCTTACTGCTTATCAAAGGTCTGGTAAGCCACGGGTATATATAGTTCTTGCTGGTGTCTAATCAGTGAAGATTGTCTTTACAGCCGACCTACGGCCACCTGCAATCGTATAAGTGTCTTTTTGTTATCTGTGTGATTCGTATGCTGCGTTTGCTTAGTGCAGCCCTTTACTCATACTCTTTTCACACAGCCGTTATCGCTACTCAGTCGTCCGTTTCACGTCAGGCTTAACGGTAAGCCTAAATTTCCATCATGTCAAAGAACCAATCAAGTAGAACCCTGCCCGATTCTCGCTATCGGTTGCCGTTCAGTCCGTCAGCAGGGTAGGTGAGTTACCAGCGTATCACAGGCAAGCCTTGTGATAACTGAAGGTTGATGTAGTCCATGCCGTCATCTTCGCCGTAATCATCGCAATCGTAAGACTTCAACGCCTCTATTTCTTCTTCGATAATGTCTTCAATGTCTTGCTTGCAATCTGCATTGTATTTGCTGCAAACTTCTGATTCTGACATGCCTCTAACAGATTCTAACTCGCTGTAGAGTTCATCTAACTTCTTGCTTGCTTCTGTTGCTCTCATAGTCATGCGATGTTTAAAAGGTTAGCTTTCTTGAAGCATCTGTATTCTTGTCTCTCTGTATCGAAGTACACCTGAACGGTGTCATTCTTCTTTCTGCTTTCACCTGATGTGGCTGGTATCAGATTTTCTTTCAGCGTGCCGTAGGCTTCACGAACAGAACCATCTACCTTTTTGAAGTAGAACTTTACGATTCTTTGCTTCATTGCAGCTTTCAGTTTCATGTTTGCCCAAGCGCATTTCATTGCTTCACTCATAGAGAAACCGTTTCTCTTTACCAACTGCCATGCAAGGCTCATAATCTCGTGTAATAAATTCTTTTTCATAATCGTGTGTATTATTGATGTTATTTGTTATCTTTGTTTCGTATCAGTGTTACGTTTCTGATGCAAATGTACTAATATTATTGATATATCACTGATATTACAGTGAAAATATCAGTGATATTAACTTTATTTTATATATAACTCAATAATATTACTGATATGTATGATTTAAAAGGATTCAGACAAGCATTTGGACTTACGCAAAAGAATATTGCTGATATTCTTGAATGTGGTCAGGCCAATATTTCTGGTATGGAGAAATCTATGAGAGATTTAGAACCTGAACAATACAAGAAACTATGTGCGCATTTTGATGTTGCTTCTGTAGACAAATTCAAAGTATCAGATTTTATTCAGGACACAAAAAAGAAAGATTCTGAACCACAAATAAGTTTTACTGAAGGTGTACCTTATTATAATGTGGATTTTATAGGAGGATTTGATATTGTCTTAAATGACCAGACAGCAAAACCTGAATACTTGATAGATTTCAAGAAATACAATGAAGCTACTTGCTGGTGTAATGTTACAGGTCATTCAATGGAACCTGAGATAACTCATGGAGATATTATTGCGTTAAAGAAAATAGAAGATAAGTCTTTTCTTCCATTAGGTGAAGTGTATGCAATAGTGACAACCAACGGAATGCGAACTATCAAGAGATTAGGCCCTTCAACCGATCCGAAATGCTATACACTGGTTCCTACAAATAAATCTCCGGAATATGGTATTCAGGAACTTCCTAAAAATATGATAGAACATATATATCAAGTTCTTGGCTGTATGAAAAGATTATAACCATGAAATTCAATCAATACCTTTGGAACTTATACAAGAACTCTTCTGACGGTAAGTCTACCATATCTGCATTTTCAGACAGAAAAGAGTGGATTGAGGAAGAACGCCTGTTCGAGAAGTACAATCCTAAAATCAAAGACGGATTCAATTCTGAAATGATTTGTGGGATACTGGAAGGTTTCTGGTGTTACAAAGTATCAGAATATGAAGGTACAGAATTAAAATCTCTGGATGATGCCGGAAAGCTGTATGAGGAAATTATATCCACGGGTCTGACAATAGAATCAGAACAAGTCCTAAAGATTGGTGACTTTGACCGGATGCTAGAGTATATACCATTCCTGTCAATGGAGTTGAATTATTTGTTTGGGGAATATTTCTTCCCTTATATCTATGTAGATGAGTTCTATCAGCTTACAAGGCTTGCAGACTACTTTGAAATAGAACTTCCTCCAATACCAAAGAAGTCTGATTATAAAGCCAGGTGTATGTATTACTGGGGGTTGTGTAAGGTGTTCTACAGATTCAGGAAGGAGAACGAATTGTCGCCTGATGAACTTAGTGCTTTCATGTATGATTATGCTCCTAATGTTATTGGCATAGAAGAAAAAAGCAAAATGCCCCAACCGTCGGCTGCATGGTTCATTGGTGGATTGATTGAAGGATATGGTACTCATTGGACTACTGGCTTCTGGCAATCAAACATGGACACTAAGAGGGGAGACATTCTTATTCATTATGAAACTTCTCCTGTAAGTGCCATAACTTGTTTATGGATAGCACAGACTGACGGGGTCATAGATCCGTTTTTTCATTATTATAGTAATACATACATTGGAGATAGGATAGTCATACCTAACATTTCTTTAAAGGAATTGAAAGCTGACACATATTTCTCAAATCATCCACTTGTCAGAAAAAATTTTCAAGGAGTCAATGGATGGCCGGTTACGGGAAAGGATTATGCAGAACTCATGAGGATGATAGAAGCAAAAGGATTTGACACATCTGTACTTCCACAAATATACGCACCGTCATTGCCGGAAGGAATAGTCATTAAGGAGGAAAAAGATGTAGAGAAAAAACTACTGGAGCCATTGTTGAATGAAATGGGGTGGTACGAGCATAAAGACTACATCCAACAGTTGCCAATCCATGCAGGGAGAGGACATCGTATATTCCCGGATTATGCACTTCATTATGACAATAAGCCAGAAGAAGAAAAAGCAAAGGTGTTGATTGAAGCAAAATACCACATGAAAAACTATCAGGAAATAGAAGCAGCTTTCCTTCAGGCATTCTCTTACGCCAAGCTATTGATGTCTTCTGTGATTGTTTTATGTGACAAGGAGTGCATTTTGGTTTACGAAAACAAAGAGGGATTTAGTAGAAGCCGTTACAAAAAATATTATTGGGAAGATATGAAGATTCCCGATTTGTATAACGAGTTGAAGAAAAAATTAGTATTCAATTTATAATAGAAACAACGAAAGATAACAAAAGCTTTAAGCTGTTTATATTCTTTGGAATAGTAATTTATATAAGTACAATAAGATGAAAATATATCATTATACATCAATAGAAACTTTGGCTCTAATTTTGGATAGTAAGAAAATACGTTTTAATAGGTTGGATTTAGTTGACGATGTTGAAGAATCATGCTATGGGTCAGGAGACACTAATATAAAATTAGCACAGTACCAATTTGTGTCTTGCTGGACAAGGGATAAAACCGAAAATCTGTCTTTATGGAAAATGTATACAAATAATAAAGGAGTTAGAATTGGCTTGGATGAAGATATGTTCATTACATATAAAGTTAATGATGAGTTTAATTCATTCTTCAAAGATCCAATATCTTTAGATATCGGAGGGGATTATTTTGTTTCCTCATTCATTAATAAAGCTCAATTATACGATGTAATTTATACTACTAATCCACAAGAAAAAATAAAGCAGTTAATGGTTCGTGTTGGAGACACTGGCGCTGCCATAAATACTGATGATTTAGGTTTATTTAAGCGTGAGGAATGGAATTTCCAGCATGAAAGTAGATTCAAAATTATTGTTCAGCCTTTTTGTCCGCTATTTGCAAAAGTCGGAAGGGATTCTACCCAAAATTTATTAAATCTAATGTCTGCGATAGGTCCTTCACTTGGAATAAATTATCCAATTAAGACAAAATATATTGACATTCCAATAAAGCCGGAAGTTTTAAATAAAATAGAGGTTATGCTTGGACCACAAACATCTTTAGGTGAAAAAACCATTGTTAAGCTATTACTCAAAGAATATCCTCAATCAGCCATATTAAATAGTTATTTTGATGGTAAGATTCGTAAATAAATTAATTATTTAGTTTAGTATTGAGTAAAACTACTAATATGAAGAAAATATTATTCCTACTATATTATACATTGATTTTTTTCAGTTGCGGAGGAAACAAGCCATCCCAGGAACAGAAGGATAAAGCAGACAGATACGTTCAGTGTCTTGTGGATGCCGATATAGGAATCTACAAAGGCGAACTGACCGACGCGAACTTTCTCATCCTTGCCGTAGACGCTTATTCTGGAGCAAACTTTGATGCTTATGCACGTACATATCTGGAAGAAGCACAAGGTAAAGGGCTGGAGATAAAAGGAGTCTATATTGTAGACATCAAGAACTGCCAGTTCGGCGATGGCTGGGTATCCGGTGACAGGATAGGGAAAGCATTCAAGTAGAAAAAATGTTCAAAAA